>ERZ773239.242-NODE-242-length-65315-cov-14.046828_pt1 | contig 65315 bp, 53 predicted proteins | sample MGYA00580521_ERZ773239 | MGnify/ENA primary metagenome ERZ773239 (study PRJEB29015, sample SAMEA2737801) | human gut metagenome | biome: human gut; feature: human-associated habitat; material: faeces | place: China | collected 2012 ... | reverse complement strand
TCAGCCCGCTGTCCGTCTACGGCCAGACCAAGGCCGCCGGCGACATCGCCGTGGCCGGCTGCCCGCGCCACTACATCATGCGCTCCAGCTGGGTCATCGGCGAGGGTCACAACTTCGTCAAGACCATGAAGGGGCTGTCCGACCGCGTCGCCGACCCCGAGGACAGGCTCACGCAGGTCACGGTCGTGGACGACCAGCTGGGCCGCCTGACCTTCACACGCGACATGGCCGGGGCCATCTTCCACGTGCTGGGCTCGCACGCCCCCTACGGCACCTACGACTGCACCGGCTCCGGCGCCGTGAAGTCCTGGGCGGACATCGCCCGCGCCGTCTTCGAGGCCGCCAACGGCAACGGGGAGAGGGTCGTGCCGGTCAGCACCGCCGACTACTACGCGAACGCCTCGGACCCCATCGCCCCGCGCCCGGTCCACTCCGCGCTCGACCTCTCGAAGCTCGAGGCCGCGGGCTTCCACATGCCCGACTGGGAGGAAGAGCTTGGGGAGTACCTGGACGCTATTTCTTCGAAAGGTTCTATCTAACTCTATGAGATATCTGGCTTCTGAATCTGATTGCCCATGCGTGAGCGTAATCGTACCCATGTATAATTTGGGTTCTTATGCCTGCTCGTGCATAAGATCGCTGCTGGTGCAGACATATGCTAACCTAGAGATTATCATTGTGGATGATGGCTCAACTGATGACACAGTTGAGTTAATCGAAAGCGTTGTCGAGGCTGACTCGCGCGTTAAAATTCTCCATAAGATAAACGGTGGGCTCTCCTCGGCGCGTAATTTCGGCGTTAAACACTGCACCGGTGAATACATAATGTTTGTAGACGGCGACGACGTTCTTGATATAAGAACGATTGAGCTTCTTGTCGAGATCGCCCTTGAGAACGATGTTTCTCTTGTTACTTGCAAGTATAAAAAAATTTCATGTACCGAAGATTTTAAGGGTGGACAGCTCGGCCCCGTTGAGGTTGTTTCTGGTGACCGTTTGCTTGAAAGCTTGCTGCTGCTTGATGGTGAGTCCGGTTCTGCGTGCGCAAAGTTATATGCAAAGAAGCTTCTGCCGCTTTTGGTATTTCCCGATGGTCAGCTATTTGAAGATTTTGGTGTAGAGGCTACTGTTTTTTCGACGATTGATAAAGCATGCATATTTGATGCTGAACTATATGGTTATCTGGCGCGTGAAGGGTCTATTACCACAATCAAGAGTTATGGTGATGCCCAGCTCGACGGAATGTCTGCCTCTCTTGATGTCGTTAGGCGGGTTGTGCGGGAAAAGCCTGAGTTTTTTGACGCCTTTGCATGTTTTGAGGCCTTCTGTTCGCTTCGCATAGCTTCAAGGCTCGATTTGTCCAAATGCTCTGACATAGAGTCAGCAAAGGCATTTATTTTTAAAGCCAGAAAGCAGTGTTGGACCGTTGCAGCTAGTACGCTTGTTGACAGGACTTGGCGCCTTCGCTGCCTTCTGTTCGCGGTCTCTCCTGCCCTGCACAGCTTCGCATACAGCTTTTATGGCAAATTGACCGGAAAGGTTATCGGCAAATGATATTTTACAGTTGCCTTTTTTTCGTCTCAGTTTTTTTTGCCTTTCTTTCGGTATGCGATTTAAAGCAAAGACGAACCCTAAAACAGCCGAGACTGGGTTTTTTTGTCTTAAGTGGATTAACTGTTGCTATTGCTTTTGGTATAAGAGAAGGTTTCGGAACAGATTACTACGATATTTATGTCAAAGGCTACAACGAAATACAGGCTGGGTTTGCCAGTCGTTTTGAGTTGGGATTTGTGACTCTTTGTAGATTGCTCATTTTATTCGGCCTTGATTACCACAGCATGTTTTTCGTTACCTCCTTTCTTACGGTCTTTTTAGTTTATAGAGCTATTTATAGTCAATCTTTAGGACCAATTTGGGGTGTCTACATATTTTTGTTCGGAGGTTTTCTCTTTTTCTCATCCAATGGGATTAGGCAGGCACTTGCCGCGGCAATTCTGTTGAATGCTCTTCCTTTTGCTACTCGAGGTGATACAATTAAATTTTTTATAGCTGTTTTGGCGGCATCGTTATTTCACTCTACGGCTCTGCTCTTCATTCCTTTGGTTGTATTGAGGGGGTGGCGTCCGGATAGCTTGAAATCCTTTTTCACGTTTGTGTGCGCCATTGTTTTCGGCGGAGCCATCTCTTCCGCGCTTCTATCTTTTGGAATTGCAGTTTCACCGCAGATTGCAAGATACGCAAGCGTTGAACATCTGTCTAATCAGTTTTTATCGAGCGGCAACATGGACGTTGCCGATTTATTGATTTGTTCGATTGGTCTTGCAATATTTTTCTGGGTTAAAAATGTTAGCTCAATAACGTTAGACAGGCACACCATATTCCTGTTCAACCTTTTGATGGTTGGAGTCGTCGTGTGCGTCTTGTCTAAATACGTAATGCTGTTTTCTAGGATTGCTGTCTACTTCACGTCGATCTGTATCATTGCGATTCCAAGGCTTTTTTGTTCGTGCGATCGCGGTACTTGTCCATCGATTCTCATTGTAAAAAGCTTATATGCGATGTTTGTCATTATCGTTTTTATCTATCTATATGGCATTTTGAACTTCAGCCATGTTGTTCCTTATATGTGCGTCTTTTCCCATTAACTTATCTAGCTTATATCGTCTGGAGATTTCACTTTGAGTTCTCAACACAAACGTTTCTACAGCAATGTCGTTTGGCAGTACGGACTGCAGATTGTTAAGTACATTTTTCCCCTCATTACGCTGCCTTATCTGACACGTGTGCTTCTGCCGGAGGGTTATGCGATCTACGCGTATGTTGTGTCGTTCATGACTTTCGCCCAGACTTTCGTCGATTTTGGCTTCAACCTTTCCGGTACTAAATGCATAGCAAAATCCGAGACTGTCGAAGAGGAGAACCGGGCTATTGGTGCTGTGACAGAGGCTCGCCTGTTGCTTGGTGTAGTGACCGGCGCTGTCGTTGTTGTTGTTGCCTGGTTTATCCCCATTACTCATTCGAACATGCTATATACCATGTTTGCATTTGTTGCTGTATTCGGTAAGGCACTTGCTCCGGACTTTCTTTTCCAGGGACATGAAAACATGGGTCCATTGACGACTCGCTATTTTGTCTCGAAGGGTGTCTCTACTGCCTTGACGTTCATCGTTGTCCATTCTATCGATGACATTCTGTGGATTCCTATTCTCGACATCCTTTCGAGCGTTATTGCCCTTGCCTGGTCTTTCATTTCCGCCAAGCGAATGTTCGGTACCACCATTACGTTCGTGCCCCTATGCGAGGCGCTTTCAGAGCTGAAGGTTTCCGCGCTCTATTGTTTCTCGAACATGGCCTCCGTCGTTTTTTCCGGTTTCACTACGCTCTTGATTGGAATCGTGATTACCAACAAGGCCATGATTTCCTACTGGTCCCTTGCTGTGACTGCAATTAATGCCATCCAGTCCCTTTATTCGCCAATTGTGAACAGTCTGTACCCACATATGGTCAAGGGGGGTGACTACGGTTTTGCAAGGAAGCTGCTTCTTGTCTCAATACCCGTCCTGCTCATTGGCACCATCGCTTTCGCAGCGCTTTCCGATGTAGTTATGCTCGTGCTCGGTGGCAAGGACTATCTATCAGGTTCCTGGGTTATCGCCTGGGCTTCACCCGTACTCCTGTTTTCCTTTTATGCAACGATGGTCGGCTGGCCGATTCTTGGTGCCTCTGGCAAAGTCGCTGAGGTTACCTATACCACAGTGGGGTCTGCTGTATTTTGCATCGTTTCGCTCTTGACCGTGTCTGCGATGGGGGTTGCGAGCATGCAGACTATTTGCTTTATCCGCTGCCTTACTGAGGCAATTATGTGTGTGAGTCGCATTTGGCTCGCGCGCGGATACTTGTTTCCATCTCGAAGCGTTACCGCCGATTGCGAAAGGTAAGGAATAAGAAATGAAAAAGTGCGTCGGTATATTGTCACGCCATGCAGTGCCGAACTACGGTTCCATTCTGCAAGCATATGCCCTTCAGGATGCGTTCGCCTCAATGGGTATCAATGCTGAGTATGTTGACTACCGCATCCCCCGGGACTTTCCTTTAGCAGATGCCATGAGGACCTCTGGCGCGCTCGGTCCGATTCGTGCGATTCCAAAAGCGATTGGTGCCCGTAAGTTCGAGGCGATGAGGAGTGATTTGCTGAGGCAGAGCCGTAGGGTTACCGACTCAGAAGAGCTCGGTAAGCTTCTTGCCGAGTATCCTGTCCTTTGTGTGGGAGGCGACCAAGTGTGGAATATCATGTCCGATGGAAACATCGAGGGTGCCTACCTTTTGGAGGGCGCATCAGACGATGCCTACAAGTTCTCCTTCTCTTCCTCCTTTGGTAAAAATGGCCTCGATCCACGCGAACGCGAACGTGCCGCCAAAGCGTTTGCGCGCTTTGATAGGCTTTCAGTGCGCGAGGAAAGTGGGCAGAAAACTCTTGAGGAAATGGGACTTGAGGCGCAAACCGTTGTCGACCCCGTGCACCTGCTCTCAAAGGAGGCCTGGTTTGATCGTGTTGAGCCTCGTGCGCCCCGCGGGGTGAATGGGGAGTATTGCCTGATCTACAACCTGCATCCAAGCGATGCATTCGACCGCTATTCTGCTGCCGCATGCAAGTCACTCGGCCTCGAGGTCGTTAGCATTCGTCCGTCGCTTCGTAAGACGATGGGGAAGAATTTGTTCTACCCTTCGCTTCACGAATTCCTTTGGCTGTTTGACAATGCCACCTGCGTGCTCACGGACTCATTCCACGGGACTGCTTTTTCGTTGCTGTTCAATACGCCCTTTGTCGATATTCTACCTGAGCAGTATGCGGAGCGTAACAAGGCAATTCTTTCTCGCTACGGGTTGGATTCCCGCATAAGCACGGAGCTTCAGCCAGAAGAGCTTTGCCTCAACGATTTTGATTGGGCGGGCGTCAATGAGTCGCTTGCCGTCAACCGTGAGTCCTCCTCGGAGTTCCTTTGTGACACCGTTGGCGAGTTCTCCGCCCGTCTTGCTCGCTAGAATAATGAATGGAAGGTCCTATTTTGAGTCAGCCATCTGTTTCCATCATCGTCGCTGTTTACAAATCTGAACAATTTCTGCCGAAGCTTCTTCATTCCTTTGAGGTTCAAACCCACAAGAATCTCCAGATTATTCTCGTTGACGATGGTTCTCCCGATGACAGTGGTCGCATCTGTGATGACTATGCTGCACGTGACCCTAGGGCTATTGTTATTCACAAGCCTAATGGCGGCACTTGCTCCGCTAGGAATGCGGGACTTGGTGTCGCGACGGGTGACTATCTCATGATCGTGGACGGTGACGACTGGCTGGAGCCCGATTGCGTTGAATATTTGGTCGACTTGGCTGAGAGCACTGGCTCCGACATGTCCTACTCGGTGAATCTCTTTACAACGCGTGATAGGGAGCAGATTGTTGAGGACGTCCGGGAGACCTGGTCGGCAGAGCGCGCCACCTCTGCCATCATCTATCCCTTTATGCGGCTGGGGCCTTGGAATAAGTTGTACAAACGTTCTGTAGTTGTCGACAACAATATTTCGTTTTCCGTTCCTTGGTTCGGCGAGGGTCTGTACTTTGCTACCGAGGTTGCACAGCACTCTAATCATGTGGGCGTTGGTAGACGTAAGGTCTACAACTACCGTTTGAATAACTTGGGGAGCGGTCTTACCAACTACAACGTTCAAAATGGCAAGAATGCCCTCGGAAATATTAAATTCATTAAAGAGAACCTGACTCTGGACACTCCGATGGTTCGCCACGCATGCGATTGGCATATCTGGCGAAACTACGAGTTCCTACTCACTCAGATAATAGGTGCGGATGAAATGGACTCCGAAGGCAAGCTCGCGAAAGAATGTGCAGCGTACGTTAGGAAGAACTGGCTGTCCGTGTTCAAGAACAGCGAAGTCGACCGTTCCGAGAAGGTAAAGATCGCATGCTGCGGCATGGCACCCGTGCTTTACGCGAAGCTGGTCATAGATCGAAACCGGAAGGGGCTCGAGGCTGATAAAGGCAAGTTCATGGATGTCGAGGAGTAGGTGCATGGCGAATCTAAAGCACGCAATCAAGCAGGGCATCGTTGCTCTCAAAGCCAAGAATATACAGCCTGTGATGCAGACCGTCGGCGATGAATGCCTGCTCAAGGGGAAGACTGCCCTCGTTGTGGGAGGCTCAGGTGGAATCGGCAAGGCGGTCGCCAAGGCGTTCCTGAAGAACGGCGCGAATGTTGTCATCGCCGGCACTAGGCGCGCGAAGGTCGACAAGGTGGTGTTAGAGCTTGGCGAGAAGTGCGCCGGGGTTGTTGTCGACCTTGCCGAGCCAGAGACCTTTTCGAAAGTCATCGACGAGGCGGTGGCATTCTACGGCCCCATCGATATCCTAGTCAATTCTGCCGGCGTTCACACCGAGGACGTCTCCATGGGCGGGTTTCTCGATTTTTCAGTTGAGGAATACGATCGCATCTTGGACATCAACCTGCGCGGCGTCTACTTCATGGTGCAGTCTGTTGCAAAGCGCATGATTTCCGATAAGGTCAGCAATGGGCATATCCTTATCGTCTCATCCTCGGCTGGCAACGAGCCCGCATGGTCTCCCTACCGCGTATCGAAGTGGGGTCTGAAGGGCATCACTGAGGGCATGGCTTCCGCCCTCGTTCCTCATGGCATTGTAGTCAACGCGATTGCGCCCGGCAGCACGGCGACTCCTCTTCTTGGCGTCGAGGAGGGTGACAGCATCTCTGCTGAGGACAACAGACTTGGCAGGTTCGCCATGCCCGAGGAGATCGCGGAATTCGCTGTGATGTTGGCCAGCCCCATGGGCGACATGGTGGTTGGTGACACTTTGTACGTCTCCGGTGGCCGTGGGGTCTGTGATATCCGGTAGCGGCTTTGCGGGCGCTTCAAAGTATGAGATCGCCTTTACCGTAGAAGCAGCTTGGCTGCCTCGGAGGCTTGCGTCGAACCGTCTTCGAGGTAGACTAAGCATCGGAATAGCCTCTTTGTCAAGCCTTCGGTTGCAGTGAAACTTATGGTGCTGCTTTTCGAGGTGACACCTCCGATTGCGGTGTTGTACCAGGTCCTGCCTCCGTTGTCAGAACATTGCCATTGAAATGCGGCCGCGTGCTCAGCGTCGATTGAGAACGAGGCCTCAATTCCTGCGCTCGTTGCGCAATCTTTCGGCTGCGTGGTGATCCTCTCTTTATTCGACAATAACGAGAGTTTGGCGTTTTGAGTCGCAGCTGTTGTTCCATCCTGGAAGGTGACAACGCACCTGTAGAGACGTTTCGCAAGTGCGGCACTGGCGGTGAACCGCAGCGTAGGCAGCTTTGAGGCGGCATTGCCAATCCCGGTGTCGTACCAGCCCTTCCCATCATTGTCGGAACATTGCCACTGGTACGAGATGGCACCTAGGGCTCGCACGGAGAAAGACGCTTCGGATCCAGTCGAGGCGGCCGTGTCTCGCGGTTGCCCGGTTATTTGGTTAGCGCTTAGTTTTAGTTGCGCAGTGTTTGAAGCCGAGCTAGTCCCATCAGGGAAGAATGCCAAGCATCTATAGCGGCGTTTTGACAATCCCGTACTTGCAGTGAACTCGATTCTCGCCTGCGTGGAAGTCTCACCTCCGATCCCCGTGTTGTACCATGATCTGCCCTCATTGTCGGAGCATTGCCACTGGAACGAAGTAGCCCGCTCTGCTTCGATGGCGAAGAACGCTGTTGACCCTGCGGCAGTTGTGCAGTCTTCGGGCTGGGAGCTGATGGCGTATCGGGCGACAAGGACGAGGCGTGCGGGCTCGCTTGCGAGGGTGCTGCTGTTCGGGAACGAGACTAGGCAGCGGTAGAGCCTCTTCGCGAGCTGGGCATTGGATGCAAACCTCAGGGTTTTCTGCCTGGAAGTTTCGCCGCCTATACCCGTGTTGTACCAACTTGAACCTCCGTTGTCGGAGCATTGCCATTGGAACGATGTCGCGCTTGGTGCCGTTACGGTGAATTCGGCTTGGGCTCCGTTGTATACTTCAAAGTCCTTCGGCATGGTTGTTATGGCGTACGTGGTCTCATAGCTTGCTGTGAGGTCGTACTTGGCGCTCCATTTGCTGTTCGATTCTTTTGTGACGCTAGATGCCGCCATAAGCTCAACTTTTGCGCCATCAGTCTTCCACTCCCTCAGATTCATCGCATAAGCAACAATCCCATTCTGAATTCCCGAGATGCTCGGCGGGAACGACTGGTTATCAGCATCAATAGAAAAGCTTTCTGCCTTAGCATCCAAGTTCTGCTGAATACGGTCGGCATACTTTTCGGCCCATTCATCAGCCTTGCCGTTTCGCACAAAGTAATTGTTGGACAGGTCGGTTGAGCGGTAGGCGTAGTCGGCCTTTTGGTAGTTGGCCGTGTGGTCGGAGTGGGCGATTGCCATGAGCTCGTCGGTCAGGCCAAAGTACAGATGGCGCTGGTCTAGGTCTCCGTACCAATTGTCACTGGTGTCGTCCCAGGTTAGGTCCATCTGGCACCATTTGCTGTCGATCTTTACGGCGTTCCAGGTGTGGCCGTTGCCGGTGATGCGGCCGTTGGCGATGCCCGCGGCGTCAAGGAGCTTGGAGTAGATGCGCTGGTAGCTCTCGCAGGTGCCCTGGTGGCGCGTGAGGCCGCTTTCGGCCGAGCACCAGTTGAGGTTGTGGTCGTACTCCAGCTGGTCGAGCGTCCAGTCGTGGAGCCAAAGCGCCATGTCGTATTCCGAGCCGTCTGTCTCTTGCCTGCACAGGTCCACGGCGCTGTTGACGATCTGCGTGACGCTCGGGCGGGCGGCGTCGTTTACGGTCACCTCCGCCGTGGTACGCAGGTAGTAGATCCCCTTGTCGTTTTGGGGGTCGTTTCTGTCGTTGTCCATAAAGTAGAAGTAGATGCGGTACGTGCCCGATGCCGTGAATTCAAAGGTAAAGTCGTGGCCCGCGGTGCCCAGGCTGTTGTAGCTGCCCCATGCCGGGCGCGACGGGTCGCAGACGCTTTCCTGGCTGCCGCCGTCCCAATAGGTGGGCACGTCCATGCGCGCCTTGGCCTGGGACGAGCCGTTGGCTTGGGTTACGTGGAAGGTCGTCGCGGTGCCCGCGGGGGCGTCGTTCCACGAGACGGTGAAGGTGACGCCGTTTTGGGTTGCCGTTGCTGAGTGGGCGTAGCCGGCTTGTGACGTGGTGGAGATTGCCTCGGGCGTGCCGTTGGTTTGGGCACGAAGGGATGGGGCGGGGGTGCCGGTTGCGGCGGCGGTGCCGTCGGCGCTTTCCGTGTTGACGGCGCTGGTGCCGGTGGATGTTGCGGTGCTGTCCTCTGCGGTATCTGCTGTCGTATTTGTGTTGGTGCCGTCTTCGGCCTTGCCTGTGTCGCTGCTCGTGGCGTCGGCTTGCGCTTGCTGCTCGGCGGCTGCCTGAGGCTGGATGGCTTCCGCGACGGCTGCCATGGGCATCGTCGAGCTGACCATGGACGTGCACGCGATCGCGCAGAGCAGGTAGAAAATAGGTCGTTTCATAGCGGAGCCTCTCGGTGAGCAGCCAATAGGGTCCGAAGGCAGCTCCAGGCCAGCACTCCGCACATATTTTGTTGGGTTTATTTTACGGGAACCCCAGTCAACATCAGCGAACTTTCTGGGGAATGTTGGGGAGGGTACCGTCAAGATTCATTTGCAAATTAATTTTGCTGTCCTCGGCCCCGTCCTCTTCTAGCCCTCCTACTTTCCTTTCAGTTCGTTCATCTCGTCCAGCTTCGACATATCCAGGTGCCTCCTCTTGCCCCACTCGTGCTCCACTATGTACTTCAGCCTCGCCGTCACCAGCATGAGGGCCGAGATGCCGTCCGGGAAGGTCCCGACGACCCTCGTCCTCCTCCTGATCTCGCGGTTGATTCGCTCGATCCCGTCGTTCGTCCTGATCTGGCGCCAGCGCTCAGGCGGGAATCCCGTGCTGGCCAGCGTCTCGGCGAACCCGCCGCGCACCGCCCTCGCGGCCGCCCCGCGGAGCTTCGGCACGCTGAGCTCGATTTCTCCGACGCCCGTGACGAGCCTCCTCGTGTAGTGGCCGCTGCGGTGGGTCTCCCGGCCCGCCGCCCTCTCGTAGCGCCAGGCCCCGAAGAGCTCGGACGCCTCTTCGTCGAGCAGCGTGTTGGGCGTCTCCTCGACGGTCTTCCTCACCAGATCCTCCATGTCGTTGCGCAGCGACTCCTCGTCGACTGATACGATGTTCGCAGACGTGGTCCGTGCCCCTTCGTCGGTGATTTGTTGTTTGGTCGCTAGAAATCATATGACGGGGCGTGGGCCGTGTTCCGCTATACGGTTGTCAATTTGCGAAAGAAATTATGCGTTACCCAGCTTCGTCGTTTGGCTCGGAAGTGTTGTTTTGGTGCGGCTATCATTATTGATGGACATCGGATTGATATCTTAATCGATGTAAAGATTTCTTGGCCGTTAAGCCATATTGCGGGGTCGAAAATTACGATGGAGGACCGAGGCTTATGAGAAACCCTCTTAAAGAGCTTTGCAATGCAAACAGCGCTGTGGAGCATTCGATTGATCGACTTGAATTTGAGGGCAGGTCCGCTGTTTCAAGAGACGTTGTGGGTTACCTACGTCATCTTGTTGAGCATATTGCAATGTATGCAACTTACGGCAATAAGCCCATCGAAGGCGATTATTTTAAATTATGTTCAGCTGTTATTAAAGATATGAACAGAAGCAGCGAGACCCGGTTTATTGCTAAGTTCCATCATTATTTACAGAAGGTCGTTTCGCACTATGTTCCAAGCGAAGATTCTGCAGAGCGCCTTTTGTTGAAGTATTACGAGAATTTGCTGTGCTTAAAACGTTACGCATTCGATAAGCTTGGTCTTACAATTCTTGCCAACTTGAGTAAGATTCCCCTAGACACCGATCCCGGTTTGACTAAATACCATGAAGAGATAGCTCATAAAATCAATGATTTCATGAACGCCAATGCTGTTGAAATTGAGAAGGACCGTTTTTACGTTAGAGCTGCTAAGCCTTTCTTTGTTGGGGATTCTGTCTATTATGAGACGACACTTGTCCCCGCATTCGATTCTTGTAGCAAATTTGATCGTATACTTGTTTATTCATCTTTCAGAATGCCCACTAATTATTCAGTGGTGGTTTCGACTAAGCGCACGAGTATCGACGGTCTTGGCTTTACTCTTCCTGTTACGATTGTTGATGCATATGCGGTTTCAGTACGCCCCTGTGAGTTGAATAATCTTATAATGATACTTAGAGGCCCTGATGCAGTGTGGCTTACTGGCCAATACACTAGCTATAGATCACTTATGAACCTAATGACCCATACCGGGATGACGCTTTGCGACATTGCTCTACTCCCTGATGACGAGTTTATTTCTGTGATGGGGGAGATAGCATCTTCGGGAAATGCCTGTCCGGTACACACCTTGCTTAGCTCTGCGCATGAGTTTTTGAGTGCTGGCTCAAATGGATCTAATGTTCTAAAGTATCTTTTGTCTAAACCTCGTAACAGGGTTATAGAGGAACAATTGACTGTAAGTCCGAATAGCCGTCTCGGTAACCTTTATTTGAAAAACGGCTGTGCCCCCTTTGATCGGCAGCCGTATTGCACGAGTCTTATTGGGCATGTAGTCGCTGTCGAGGATTTGTATCAATGTATTGATCCAGATCCGTATGAAGATAACTTTCTTGCTCGTAGGGTGACCGCGGAGACAATCGATTCTAATGCTCTGTATCTTAGGGATACCGAAATTACAACCTTCTCGGATGTTGATGAACTGATTGCTTCATTTAATAGCGCTTTGTATTTTAGACATCATTCAAGGGATCTCGTGCATGAGAACGGGCATCTATTTGTTAAGGGAGTCGAAGACGAACTCACTTGTATTATACGCGGGCTTTTAAATCTGTCTGGTGCCGGGGTCAAAGGCTATACTGCTTTATGTGAATCATGGCTTAAAGATCCAAGCTGCAAGTTGGATGATTCAGAAAAAATAGATGCTCTAAAGTCCATGTTTGCCGAAACGAGCGTCGCGTTCATCTACGGTTCGGCTGGTACCGGAAAAACAACCATGGTCAACATCGTTTGCGCTTTTCTGCAAAATGAAAGCAAACTTGCTATCGCTAATACAAATCCTGCCGTAGATAGTCTTAGAAGAAAAATAAATGATAAGAATTGCGAATTTATGACCGTCGCGAAGTATTTGAATCGTGTGCCAGATTGCGACATCTTAATCGTTGACGAATGCAGCACTGTCTGCAATAGCGATATGAGATCTATTATTGATTCTAATCGGTTTAAACTGCTATTGCTTGTTGGCGATGTGAGACAGATTGAGTCCATTAAGTTTGGAAACTGGTTTTCATTGGCTCGAGACTTCTTGCCTGATAAGTGCATCCATGAATTTGATAAACCATGGCGCACGAAGAATGATGATTTGCTAAAACTATGGCATGCTGTCAGGAATGTGAGTCCTGATATCGCTGAAATTCTTATTTCTTGCGATTTTACGTCGAATCTTGATGACTCTGTAATTAGCAGAATGAATGATGATGAGATTGTCTTATGTCTCAACTATGATGGCCTCTATGGCATTAATAATATGAACAAAATCTTGCAGTCGGGAAATAAGAACGAGGCCGTTGTCTGGAATTATCATACGTATAAAGTCGGCGACCCAATTTTGTTCAATGAGTCTGAGCGGTTTTATCCGTTGTTATATAACAATCTAAAAGGGCGTCTTGTGGGAATGGAAGCAATTTCCAAAGACGAGATGCAATTTACGGTTGCTGTTCCCATTATCGCCTCCGAGCTTTCCGTTCTTCATTACGACGGGTTGGAGTATTTAGATTTTCGTGATGGAGAGACGTATCTGCGCTTTTCAGTTAAGAAAGCCAAGGATCGAGACGGTGAGGATGTTGGCGAGGACTGTATCGTGCCGTTTCAGGTGGCGTATGCGGTGTCTGTCCATAAAGCGCAAGGACTAGAGTACTCATCCGTAAAGCTGATTATTACGAAGGACGTTGAGGAGCGCATTACTCACAGTGTGTTTTATACGGCAATAACGAGGGCGCGAGAAAGACTTCATATTTATTGGTCGCCTGAATCTCAGAATAAGATTCTCTCAAGCTTCGAAATCTCTAAGGAGCATAAAGATGCTTACCTCCTTAGTAATCGGAGGGGCCTTAAGATTCAGCGGAAATAACGGCTGGCCGTCTGTTTGCCATTGCCTGGAGCTAAGATGAAATTTGATACGTACTTGCGCGTTTGAGTGCTATTGATAATTGCGAAACGGTACCGACATATTGCGCTTAGGCGCCTGGGCCAGCAGGGGCTCCGTTGCCGTTATTTGCTAACAGCCGACCTTACGCCGTGATTGGATGCCGGGCTCTGCCATGCCAACACATGCCGCACTGCGCGTGATTCCGTTCGATGAAATCGACAGTTCTGATGCTGCTGATTCCTATTGCGTATCTTCGAGACTAATTATCCGGTCGCAAACCTCCAGCGCTGCAGGCCGATGCGTGACGATGATCACAGTGCGGCCAAGATTGCGCATTCGGTCCAGCATTTCTCTTTCGGTTTTAGGGTCGAGTGCTGAGGTACATTCATCGAGCAGGAGTGCTGGGGAACTGGAATAAACCGCGCGCGCTACGGCGAGACGCTGCATCTGGCTCTCGGACAGTCCGGAGTCCTTTTCCGAGCATGGTTTCTGTGCCATTTAGCAGCTCGTCAACAAAGGTCTCCGTACCAGTTGTCGCTTGTGTCGTCCCAGGTTAGGTCCATCTGGCACCATTTGCCGTCGATCTTTATGGCGTTCCGGGCATGGCTGTTGCTCTTGGGCATTTTGTCTTTAAAACTCCGATTGTCATTTTGGTGGCTTTTCTTCGTCCCTGCAGTGGCGGACAATTTCCTTAAATGCTTTTACGGCATGCGAGTATTTCTCACGGTTTATCCTCACATTAATTAATGGTGATGGCGCTAAGTGGTAAGAGGTGTATATGGACGAAGCGGTTTCAAGGGTTTTAGTCAAGTTGGGGCTCGATGCTAAGCCGTTCAGGCAGGAGAAGGTAATCGAGCTGATTAAGAACCCTCTTTCCGGAGCATGGACGACTGTCTATTCGCATCATGCTGATGCTAACGGAAGGCCTTCAGTTTTCGCCTGTTTTGCCGACCTTACACGAAAGCAGGAGATCCTTGCAGGCGATGATTGGCTGAAGAACGCCTCCAGCTTCTCACCAGGCTTCTGTATATATGGAGATGACGCCACTTATCATAACGGTCGCGACGAAGGCTATGACTTTATTGTTGCCGAGCAGTATTTCTATCCGCTTGACCAAGCGCAAATTCTGGTCAACCAAGAATTTATCATGCTGTTCGAACTCTTCCGCGACGGAGACGGTTGCTATTACGGCATCGATAAGTGTGCCGAGAGAGAAAAAGTTGTCGACATTGCTGGAGACGAGGTGCGCGTCAGGACCAAGTATTTATTTCGCTTCATTGCGGCTAAGCAATGCCTTTTCGTCTACTTTGTGGACGCGCGACTGGCGTCTGCGCCCAGCTTTCCCCTGGGGAGCACTGAGTGTATTGCGGAGCGTGATGAAGTTGGGGAGAACTACCATATCAGGCATTGGTACACGAGCGATACTGATGAAAACTATCTGCTGTCAATGATCTACGCTCGAAGTTTTATCGAACCCGGCCACGTCGAGACTTGCGGCGTATGGCCGTACGATGAGAAAAAAGAACATTACCCCGAGTTCATTATCGACGAACGGCCTGACGGCTCGTTCGTTCGATACACATCCGACCCGGATAAGCTTGGCACCCAATTTGATAAGGAGCCTCACGCAACACATTATTTAACCCCCGTCTTCTTCAAGCCCGCCGTGCTTGATAAGTACAGGAACGACCCTAGCTTCGATGTAAGCGAGCGTCACATTTCATGCGGGAGCCAGTGGAGGTGCGAGATTGACAATGTCGACCCAGACAGAGTCATGGTGTATCTCGGCGATCTGGGGCGCGACCTACCCGAGAGCGAGCGCACCCATTTCCTCTCTTTTGAGATGTCGCCCGTTGACCAGCATATTTCTGATGAGGTGTTCAAGACAGATTTGCTCAATATGTGGGTTAAGGATCCGTCAGGCCCTGTTTCCATGCTTATGCGGGCGCGCATGGAGCTTGATAAGGCATGGAGGAAACGGTTTGGCTTGGCGCTGTTCAGGCCTTTCCACCGTGCAGACGAAGGCATTCTTGAACAAATCCACATTCCATCTGGTAATGGCGAGCCTGAATTTGAGGCCGTGATTATGGCCCTCACGAGAGCTTTTGTCGACTACATCGATGAGAGTTCTCTAAAGGGTTCTGATTCAAAAGGGAGTCTCAATAAGTTGGAGGCCTATCTCGGCACAAATAACATCATGGCTGACATCAAGCCCCTCCGTGACCTTCAGAAGCTCCGATCGGCGGGGGCGGCACACGGCAAGGGTTCAAAATACGATAAGCTTCACGGTGATGTGGTCACCGAAGACCATAGGGAAGATGCGAAAAGAATTATTGCTCGCCTTACAACTATGCTGAACGAGTTGGCTGAAACTTTAAAATCCGTCGACTGTCACGAAGAAAAAATTTAGGGTGTTGGGCTGTCATACGATGAGGAAATGCGGCTGTCGTTGTTGGCGGATCCAGGTGCTTACGCATCAAGACCTTTCGATTGTTTTGCTGTCAACGCTATAGGTCCGCGCCGCTTGATATTTTATGGGTCTATTCGATTGGGAGGTTCTATGGGTGCTAACAAGATGGACGCTGAGGTTATTGATCGTGACCGTATTGAGGTGTTTGTTAGCTCTTCGATGCGCGATGAAGGCGATTTTAGCTGGCAGCAGCTGAGGAACGAGCTTAATTGCGCTTTGCTGAAATCGGATATCTTTAAGCCCTTTGCCATCGAGTTTCATGCGAGCATTGAGCCATCATCCTCTTATTATCTTAATCACTTGGCGCAAAGCGATATAGTAATTGGAATTATACGATCAGAGTTGAGGCCAGGAACTAGCAGAGAGCTTTATCATGCTATCAGGCTCAGAAAGCCACTCTTGCTTGTTAAGCTTGAGTCTGGGACGTCGCCGGAAATCGATTCTCTGCTTCGTTATGCCAGAGAAATGGATGCGTGTACGTATGTAGGGCGGCCGAATGATTCAGGTCTTGTTCCTTATCTGATGGACCAACTTAACAACGTGATGGTCGATTTGTTTCACAATCGACGATTTGAAATTGAAGATGGTGGATCGGCGGTTTTTACTGATATTGCTCCTGTCTCTATTCCTGAAGATGTTCTCGATGCTTTTGGTTCCTCGGTTGCCTTGATTTCAAAAAAATTTAACTACCATGCTGATTGGCTTGAGAGAAAGTCTGACAATCCTTATCTCTTCTTTCTTGGCGAGAAAGCGGTCAATTGGCTTCTATATGGCACCCCTTTTTCGGTCGGTGCATTCAAGGCCGTCATTCTGGAAACTATGAAGGACAGCGGTATTCCCAGAGACACCCTTTCACTAAGGCTTGACGCTCTTGACGCTTCTATTGAAGGCCGCTATTCCAGGTGCTATGAATTACTCCAGCTTGCTTGTGATTCAATAGAATCGAAAGATTGTTGGGCTTATGGTAATTGTTTAATTGACAAGAGGACTGTCGCTGGCATGCTTTCCGAATATGGATTTGGCACTCAGTTGACAATTCAGAAAAAAATCGATGCGCTTTCCGCTCCATCTTACATTCCCCTTGCACTCAAGTTTGAAGAGGAGGTGGGAACCGCTGTCCTAAACGCTTCGAGAGAGGCGATGTCAATTAATCCTTACACGACGATTCGACATGATGCCAGCCTTGCTTCCGTCCTGTCGAATATATCATGTTTGTTATTTAGTTCATTATTGTGCGGAAGCATTTCGAGCGCCCTCTATGCTCGCGGCCTGCTTGCCAATTCGCTTATCGACTACTCCTCTATCTACAATTGGCCAAAACTTGAGCTTGAGGGAATTAAGCTTCTTGTTCTTCAGGGGGATGCTAAGGGCTTTGAGAAAAGGTTTGCTTACAAGAGCGATCGTTTAAGGTCCTACCTTCCGTCGTGTGCCGAGGAACTGTGGCGTCTGACTTCTTTGACGGTACAGGCATATCGTCCGAGTACGAGAGCCGTCGTCATTAAGGAATGCGCGCCTTATTTTTCGGATGATACTATTCGCGATGCTTGGAGTGCGTTAAGCGTTGTAAATGATTTTCGACAATCTGCATCAAAGTGGATCAAAGCGATAGATATGATCAAGATGAGGGTTGATGAGAAGTCACTTGTTAATTTACTTTGCCAGATTGTCGACCAACATTTATATACCGACGCTTCTGATGTTTCGGACGTTGTTGGCGGAATGGATTTAGACAAAATTGATAATGAACTCGTTAATCAATTGGGTCGTAGCCTTAAATCGAATTCTGACGAACTGCTCAAATATAATTTCTCCGCTGGCGTATTCGGAGGTGTTGGGAAACGTTGCGGCTATTCTATTCTGAGTGAGGAGCAAGTGGAGCGCCTTTCCGCTGTTGAGCAGGGTTGTTATTCTGACAACAAATCTCCTTCATGCAATACGGAGACGGCTTGTATCAATGAATTGCGTACGCAATTCGATTCGAATAATCGTTCTGATTTTCGCTCTGGATTTTCCGTTCGTCCTTCTTCTCTGCTATGTCGGTCGCTCGATGATGATTCTTCAGAGTCATTTAGCGCATCCCTGTCTCGCGTTCTGGAACACTGTCTTAAAGAGCTTCCGACATATCAGGGATTACCTTGCTCTGTAGGAGAGGCTATGACCGTATTAAACAAGTTTGCATGCTGTTGTGTGCGTGATGGAAAAGCTCTGCCAGACGGTTGGACGGATTTGATTTCTGAACTTCCAGATGAGTGGCCAAAAGCCCCGGAATTTAGAGATCCTGCTTCAATGGATTCGTGTGCATGGTCTGTAAGATGTTTGGCCCTAAAAGTGGTTGCTGGCCTTGCAAAGGACATAGAGTTCCTAACGCTTGGCATAAAATTTGAAACACTTACTGCCTCCGGTCAGCGTGCGTATTTGGAAGTGCTTGAGCAGTTGATTGTTTGTAATTCTATCTGCGATCGGTACTGTGACGTCGTTTCTGCAATCTGTTCGAGCATTTTGCTTAGTGAGGACTCTGCTGTGCGTGCAATATTGCTTGCAAGCATTGCTGCAGGCTATCGTAGATGGGAAGCGGGCTCTTTTAGCGATTTGGCGTTTCAATCGTTACACGATGTTTCCCCTAATGTTGCATTTAAGCTTGTACGCTTATGCAAGGAGGGGAAATTTGATGATGCTACTCTCGAGCAGAAGTTACTTGGTGAGCTCTCGAGTGATTCCAACTGGTTTATTCGCTGGCATGTTGCGAATGACTAGACGGAGGCTGCCTTCCTGAGCAGCTGCCTGTTCGAGCATTGCTTAATATCGCGATGCGACACCGCCGATGACGCGTTTGAGTACCGGAGCTAACGTGGACTTCGGTGCTCTTTTGCTGTGGCGCCTGATTGATAGCGCCGATTTCGGTGCCCATTTTTTGCTATCGGCCGACCTCGCAGCGCTGGCGTATGTCGGTCTCGCTCAGATTGGTGATATCGGATTGACGGGCCCCGAGTTCTCCCTTAAAGTAGTCGTTGTGATGAGGCCTTGCGACGGTACGTCCGGCTTGGTCCGTGGGAACCGCCGAAAGGCGGTTTTCGCGTTTAAGGGGTCCAAATGGATAAACCATTTAAATCTATTGATGAGCAGATTGCTATTCTTGAAGGCCGTGGACTCGAATGCGATAACAATACTCGTTTAGTTTTGGAGCGCGAGGGATACTATCCGGTTATTAACGGCTACAAGGATTTATTTCTCGACCAGCGTGGAGATTCTTGTCACGAGCTATTCGTGAAAGGTACGAAGTTTTCTGATATATATCGTTTATTCGAATTTGACCGTTCATTGCGTTTGCTCATGTTTGAGCACTTTAACAAGGCGGAAGCAGTTCTTAAGACCGTCTGCTCTTATCGGTTTGCCATGGCTCATAAAGATAACCCAGAAGCATACCTTGATAGAGATTCCTATCGTGCTGATGCCGGCTATCGAAAAAAGATCGACACGCTTATCGGTGATTTCGAGAAGGTGCTATGTAGGTCTAAAAAATGGAATAGTGATTATAAAAGGGACTACATTCGTCATTATGAAAATAATCATGACAATACGCCGGTATGGATTCTTATGAATTATTTGATGCTTGGTCAGGCATTCAAGTTCTACGAGTTTCAGCCAGAAAGCATGAGAAATTCCATTGCCAAGTCGTTTTCCGATCTCTATTCCGAGACGCATGAAGTCGATAAGCGCATCAGCCCCCGAAGGCTAAGGCTCGCATACGATCACATCAAAGATTTTCGAAACATCTGCGCGCATGACGAGCGTCTGTTCTGCGCGAGGGTGTCTCCGTCTCGCGATGTTAATCTAGTAGGGGTTTTAAGCGATCTTGAGCTAGTGCTGACTGAGGATGACTATAAGATGTTACGACGAAATATACTGCTTGATGCACTTAAGTTGAGCGACGAGCTCAGCAACGATGCCAGCGCAAAGGTGCTTTTCGCTATGGGTGTTAACGATTTATCGAGTGTGTTTCCTAAGGAAATATTGGGGTCGTAATCGACGCGTGCGATGAATTTACTCTACAAGTTGGATGCGCATGAGATTGCGCAGAGCGGGCGGGACGTTGCCCATTGGTGGCGTCCCGCCCACGCTTCGTTGGCTATACGTGATGCGGCAGCTCCAGCATGAGGCCGTCTCGCGCTTCTTCGAGACTCGCCTGGCCTGCCTATGCGTTTTGCTGGGCGGGCCTTCTTATGCTGTGGGTGCGGATGGCCTTACCATCGCGGGGCAGACCTACGACGAGCCGGGTGTCTCGGGCCCCGGCTGGGCGGCGCACGCGTTGTTGCTGCTAGCGGCGGATCGGGCGAGGACTGCCGCTTCTTTGGCGTGTACGCCTCCGATGGCCGGTTTGTCGTGGATGCCCATTGGGTGGATGCGACCGGCGCCAGCGCGGGCGTTGCCTGCAAGAGCGGCTCGCTTACGTCTGCACTGTTTGTGTCGCCGACGGGCGGGGCCTTTGGTAGCTCCAGCGTGATTGACGTCAGTGGGGTCGTTGCTCAGCATGTGGTAATTGAACCCACAGGCGCCCAGCCGCCGGCGGGGAAGACCCAGCCCGGTATCGATGAGCCCACCGGTGGCAATCCCGCGGGGGATACAAAGCCCGGTAGCGAAGAAAAGCCCGGTGATGAGACCAAGCCCAGTGAAAACCCGCCCCCCACGCCTGATTCGTCGCCCAAGTCGGACGCCAAGCCCGCGCCCGCGTCTATCAAGACGCCTGCGACCAAGACCACCAAAAAGACCAAGCCCGCAACAACGCAAGCCGCCGCGCTCCCTAAGACCGGCCACGGTGATTGGGCGGTTGCGTGCCTTGCCCTCGTCTTCCTAGGTATTTTGTTGGTCACCATAAAAGTTCGGGCACTTCGCGGGGGCCTTATTTGCCAATGTAGTTTCTGCCGCTTCTTTCCCACATTTTTCTGAGCTAATAATGCAGATTGCTTGAACTCGGCTTGGGGCTTGCCCTGTATTTGAATTTGACTAAACTTAACCTATAAGTTAACCACATTTGGTTTTATCTGAGGCGGAGGGGGTGGCCTTTGGTTAGTGACTATGAACTTGTCGAATATGCTGATCCCGAGGGACGACCTTTTTGGGAACTAACCACCTCTCCTGAGAACTCTCAATTTCAGAAGATGATGTCTGATCCTAAAACGAAGTTTACCGCCCGTAAAATGATCAATCAGATTTCAAAAATCTATGATTACGGGCTAAAGGATGTCACTGGAACGTCAAAGCTTCGATGTATCGAGCCTAAGATTGGACTATACGAACTCAAGGGTTTTGATGGGGTTAATCGAGAAATGGTCTACGCGATTTGCCAAGGCGTGGACAAGATTGTTTTGCTTTTTTGGTTTAAGGGCCATCAAGGCTCGGGAAATATTTCCAAAGAAATTAAACGCGCAAAACAGTTGGCCCCGATAGCAAAGCAGCTTTTGGAGTCATAGCGTCGGCTTTTTTGCCCGCTTACGAAACGGAGACTTGTAATGGTTAAGGTCGATTTATCAGACTTTTACGCGCAAACGGAAACGAGCGAAACCCGTGCCTATGAGCACGCACTAGATATTGAGTTTATTGTTCATCGCGAGATGCAGCGCTCGGGCTTGAGTAAAAGTGAGCTGGCAAAGCGTATGGGCGTGAGTCTTCAGTCGCTTTCGAAATTGTTGAATTCTCAGCCCAACATGACGCTGAAAACAATCGCAAAGTTTGAGCTTGCGTTGGGTATCAAAATCATTCCTCAGGTCATTTCCAGTTATTCGAATGAGGCGCCGTTTTCTTCGTCTAATAATTCTGTCCGAGAACAATGGTCTTCATTTAACAGCGACTGCTCGGCGAAACGATTGAACTTTGAGATGATTCCGGGAGGTTTGGCTGCATGAGCAAGGATTTCATTGCGCCTATTCAGGTTGTTCATTTGTTTGTTGTCGACTCAACTTTTCATATCGAGAATGAGCCCTCCCAGAATATGGATTTAAAAGTTGACGTTAGCTATCAGGACGTCCATCTATTGAGGAACAAGGCGGGCGAGCGTGCAGACTTAAAGCTGTATGTGTGTGGCAGTCTGATTGATAGGGACGATGCAAAGGAAAAAATGCGCGCTGATGTGACGGTTGCTATTTCGGTGTCAACAAAAATGCCGTTCGACATTTCAGACGATGAAGCGCGCCGTTATCTTCTCTCTAATGCGATTTCCATGGCGTATGGTCACGCTAAGAGCTATCTGATGGTCGTTACTGGACTTTCGCCCATGGGGGCTTTGACGCTGCCGGCAATTCTTCCTTCGGAATTGGCAGCGGACAGCGATGCATCTTTCCAAAGTGAGTAAGTTGTTCTCGAGTTGGATTTTGCCTGCCGCTGTGTGCAAATGTAACGGGGTGCCGAATCGGTAGTCTGACTGATTCGGCATTTATATTTCGAAGTTTCTAGTTGAAGCCCTGCGATGCCCGTGCTGCGACAGCTAAATTGACCGTGACGTCCCGTCTTGCGACACGCATGTAGCTCCGCACGGGTATCATGGTGAAAGCGATTTCAACGACAGGGGTGCTCGTGGTAAAGATGAAAGATGTGGCCGAGCTGGCGGGCGTTTCGAGCGCCGCCGTCTCGCGCTACCTCAATGGTGGGTATATCTCGGCGGACAAGGCCGAGCGCATTAAGCAGGCGATTGAGCTGACCGGATACGTGCGATCCAGCCAGGCTCGCGCGCTGCGAACCGGTTCCACCAAGCTCATCGGCGTCATCGTGCCTAAGATTAATTCCGAGTCGGTGAGCCGTATTACGGCGGGCATCGGGCAGGTGCTTGGCCGCCGCGGCTACCAGATGCTTCTTGCCAATACCGATAACGTCCCCGATCGCGAGCTCGAATACCTCGATTTATTCCAAAACCATCCGGTCGATGGCATTGTGCTGGTGGCAACTATGATTACCGGCGAGCATCGCCGGGCGATTGAGTCGTGCCGTGTGCCCATTGTGTTGATCGGCCAACATGTCGAGGGCGCGGCGTGCGTCTATCACGACGATTACGAGGCCGCTTTCGAGCTGGGTCAGGCACTCGCGAAGCGTGCTGAGGGCAAGATCGCCTACATCGGAGTTACCGAGGAAGACCGTGCCGCCGGTTATGACCGTTGTCGTGGTTTTGAGGCCGGCTTGCGCGCCGCGGGCGTGGCACTTGATCCGAGCCTGATTTGCCAGGGGTCCTTTACGCTCGACTCGGGCTATCGCGCTGCACGCGAACTGCTCTCCGTCGATCCCGATGTTTCGTTTATCGCTTGCGCGACCGATACTATGGCGGCCGGCGCCCTGCGCGCTCTTGACGAGGTTCGCGGCATGGGCGAGGGTGTGCGTCGCGTGAGCGGTTTTGGCGACAACGCATTTTTGCGCGCGCTGACGGGCGGCATTCCCACCGTGCATTACGGCTACCTGACCAGCGGCGTCGAGGCGACTAATATGTTGCTCAATACGCTCGATGGCGTGGAGGGGGAGAGCGGTTTAAAGACGCTCAAGCTCGGCCATCAGCTGATGAATGTCTAGGCTTACGTGATCTACCGCGCGCTCAACATTTAGGCGTTCAGTCGCTTATCGGCGCTATACTGCAGCCGTTGCCCACGATGCGGGGAACACCCGCATCGTGGGTTTTTGTTTTGAAGGGACGGTACCGCATGGGCGTACAGCAGCTAGAAGAGGCCTGGGCTTTGAGGACCGGCGCGCGTGAAGCGCGGTTGCTCGCGGCCTCGCATGTGCCAGCAGCGTTGTCGCAATTGGGGATTGTGCGCCCCGGTGACCGCCTGGTTGCGTTTGCCGATGACTTTGCCGATGCGTTTGCGCGCGGCTTTGATGCCTGCGACGTGGCTATGGTGGGCGAGCCGTCGGTTGCGGCGTTTGCTGCTGCGTCCGAGGGCTTTGATGCTTCGTTTGATGCCGAGGGGCCGCACCTGTGGTGGTTCGTCAACTCCATCGGCGGGTTTGGTCTGCGCGTGCCCGATCTGCGCGCGCTAGGACGCGCCGCGCGTGAGGCTCATGCGCTGCTCGTGGTGGATAACACCGTGGCTGGTGTCTTTGGGTGCGATCCGTTGCGCTTGGGTGCCGTGCTGTCGCTCGAGGCACTTGATCGCGTATGCGCGGGCGATGCTCCGCACAAGTTGGTTGCCGTATCGGTCGCGCGCTCGCAGCTCAAGCGCCATCGCGTGGATGCCGCTGCCGAGTGCGCGCATGCTCTGCTTAAGGGCTGTGGCTTGGTCAAACTTGATTTGCCTGCTGATGAGGCCGGTGTGCTGGAGTGCGGGCTGGACTCGCTCGATGCCCGCATGCAGGCACATTTCGACCGCGCACGTGCGCTGGCCGAGTACTTGGCTGCCAATGAGATGGTGCACGCCGTGCGCTATCCCGGACTGAGCTCGCATCCCGACCATGCGGTTGCAACTGGAATCCTCGAGCACGGCTTTGGTCCGGCAGTTGAGTTTGACCTTATTGAGCGCAGTGCGGGCGATTTGTTCGATGCTTTGCCGGGGGAGTTTCGTACATCGCCGGCCGGCGGCGCAACGACGCGCCTTTCGGCTCCACGCGGCAAGCAGGGGTGCACCATTCGCCTCTTCGCCGGCACCGACAACCCTCTGCAGGTGGCTGCCACCCTAGACAACGCCCTCCGCAAGTAGCTAATCGGGGTCTGTGCCACGAAAACGGCCTATTTACTACGTTTAAGCCGTAGGGGTCGACCATACCCGCTTATTTTGAAAATCGCCAAGCTGTCTACCAGCGGTTTTATTTTCATAATGCCCGGTATGGTCTAGGGTATTCAACTAAACGTAGTATATGGGCCCATTTTGTGGCGCGAGCCTCAATCCGAGGGCGCGCTGGACAACAATTCAGTCCCAAAAGGACTATCCTGCGTTGATGCTGGCGATGAGGTCGTTGGCTTTGGTGGCGATGACGTTGTTGATGTCGGCCTGCAGCTCCTCGTACGCCGCTATGGCTCGCTCGCCGGCGGGGGTGAGCGATGATCCGCGGGCGCCGTCGCGCTCGATGAGCTTGCAGCCCAGCTGTCCTTCCGCCTCGTTCACAATGCGCCAGGCTTTGGAATACGCCATGCCCATGCTCTTGGCGGCGCGGTTGAGCGAGTGCTCGCGGGCGATGCCCTGCAGCAGCAAGACACAGCCGTGGCCGAACACGCCCGGCAGGTCTTTGTCGCACGCTTGAATGACCAACTTTGCCGTCGTCTTGTACTCCATGTGCTCCGCGTCTCCCCGCTAAAGTGTTTGCTGGGCAAACGCAAAGCCTGCGTCAAACCCTCGTGTGCTCTTCTTAAATCATGCATTGTAGCAGTCAAAGTGCGTTAAGATACTTCCCCAGTATTGGGCGCCCAAGGTTGGGCTGGGTCCTACGAGGCCTGCAGCCGGCCGGTCGCATGGAAAAAGGAGAAACATGGCTACGTTCTTTCCCGGTGAGTCCCACACGTTTTCGGAGTATCTGCTGGTCCCTGGTTACTCGTCCTCGCAGTGCATCCCCAACAACGTCTCTCTTAAGACGCCGCTAACCCGCTTCAAGCGCGGTGAGAAGCCGGCAATCACCCTGAACATCCCCATGGTTTCCGCCATCATGCAGTCCGTCTCGGGCGTCGACATGGGTGTCGCGCTCGCTACCGAGGGTGGCCTGTCCTTCATTTACGGTTCCCAGAGCGCCGAGTCCGAGGCCGCTATGGTCAAGGCCGTCAAGGATCACAAGGCCGGCTTCGTTCAGTCCGATTCCACGCTGACCCCCGACATGACCATGGAGCAGGTCATTGAGCTCAAGGAGAAGACCGGTCACTCCACTATGCCGGTCACCGACGACGGCACCCCCAAGGGCAAGCTCCTGGGCATCGTCACCAGCCGCGATTATCGCCCCAGCCGCGATGACCATCAGAAGAAGGTCTCCGAGTTCATGACCCCGCGTGAGCAGCTCATCGTGGGCGACAAGAACATCAGCCTCAAGGTTGCCAACGACGTCATTTGGGACAACAAGCTCAACGCCCTGCCGATCGTCGACGACAACGATCACCTTATGGGCATCGTCTTCCGCAAGGACTACGACAGCCACAAGACCAACCCCAACGAGCTGCTCGATAACGACAAGCGCTACATGGTCGGCGCCGGTATCAACACCCGCGACTATGCCGAGCGCGTGCCGCTGCTCATCGAGGCCGGCGCGGATGTCCTGTGCATCGACTCTTCCGAGGGCTTCAGCGAGTGGCAGAAGCGCACCATCGAGTGGATCCGCGCCAACTACGGCGAGGACGTCAAGGTCGGTGCCGGCAACGTCGTCGACGCCGAGGGCTTCCGCTTCCTGGCCGACTGCGGTGCCGACTTCATCAAGGTCGGTATCGGCGGCGGTTCTATCTGCATCACCCGCGAGACCAAGGGCATCGGCCGTGGCCAGGCCACCGCGCTGATCGATGTCTGCCGCGCCCGTGACGAGTACTACGAGGAGACCGGTGTCTACGTGCCCGTGTGCTCCGACGGCGGCATCGTCTACGACTACCACATGACGCTCGCCCTTGCCATGGGTGCCGACTTTATGATGCTGGGCCGCTACTTCGCCCGCTTCGACGAGAGCCCGACCGAGCGCGTCAACGTCAACGGTCAGTACATGAAGGAGTACTGGGGCGAGGGTTCTGCGCGTGCCCGCAACTGGCAGCGCTACGACCTGGGCGGCGCCGCGAAGCTCAGCTTCGTCGAGGGCGTCGACTCCTACGTTCCCTACGCCGGCTCCCTCAAGGACGGCGTGGGCGGCACGCTCTACAAGGTCAAGTCCACGATGTGCAACTGCGGTGCCCTCTCGATCCCCGAGCTCCAGGAAAAGGCACGCCTGACCCTGGTCTCCTCGACCTCGATCGTCGAAGGCGGAGCCCACGACGTCGTAGTCAAGGACTCCCAACAGAGCGTAACGTATCGATAAGATAAGACCTGCACATAAAGGTTGAGCCTCAACCACGTTATTTAGATAAAGCGAGATGCCTGCAAGTCGCAGGCATCTCGCTTGTCGTATTTGTTATCATCAGTCAAGTTAACCTTAGGGTCGGGCGGCTTAGCTTTGTTCGCTACAAGTTCCGCACGCAAAGAAGAGCACTTAATGTGCTCTTCGTCTTGCGCAGGACTGTCCGCAGTAGCGAATAAAGCTAAGCCGACCGACCCCATTAAAGATTAAAGGAGCTGATATGTGCGATTGCACAGATCATAAGGATGAGATCCCTGCCTACGACGCGCAGGCCATTGAGTCCAAGTGGATGAAGGCCTGGGAGGACTCCAACCTCTTTGCCGTCGACACCGACGACAGCAAGCCCAAGAAGTATGTGCTCGAGATGTTCCCGTATCCGTCGGGCGACCTGCACATGGGCCACGCGCGCAACTACACCATCGGCGATGCCATGGCCCGTCAGGCCCGCATGCGCGGCTACGACGTGCTGCACCCCATCGGCTTCGATGCCTTTGGTCTGCCCGCCGAGAATGCCGCCATCAAGCACAACACACAGGCTGCCGCCTGGACGTATAAGAACATGGACCAGGCGCTCGCCACGATGAGGCGCATGGGCTTCTCCTACGATCTGGATCGTACCGTTAAGACCTGTAGCCCCGACTACTATCGCTGGGGTCAGTGGATCTTTGAAAAGATGTGGGAAAAGGGTCTGGTCTACCGCAAGAAGAACCCGGTCAACTGGTGCCCCACCTGCAAGACCGTTTTGGCCAACGAGCAGGTAACCGAGGGCAAGTGCTGGCGTTGCGGCACCGAGCCCGAGAAGCGTGACCTCGAGCAGTGGTACTACAAGATCACCGACTACTCCCAGGAGCTGCTCGATGACCTGGAGAAGCTCCCCGGCTGGCCCGAGCGCGTCAAGCAGATGCAGGCCAACTGGATCGGCCGCTCCGAGGGCGCCGAGGTCGACTTTACCCTGTGCGACACCGATGGCGAGCCCATCGAGGGCGACGAGGGTAAGATCACCGTCTTCACCACGCGCGCCGACACGCTCTTTGGCGTTTCCTTCTTTGTCCTGTCTCCCGAGTACGTGCGCCTGCACGAGCTCGTCGAGGGCACTCAGTACGAGGAGGCCGTCACCAAGATCGTCGAGGACTCCAAGCATATCTCTGCCGTCGAGCGCGCCCAGGGTACCCTCGAGAAGCACGGCGCCTTTACGGGCCGCTACGTGGTAAACCCCGTCAACGGCGAGAAGATCCCCGTGTGGGTTGCTGACTATGTCGTTGCCGACTACGGCACCGGTGCCGTCATGGCCGTTCCCTGCGGCGACCAGCGCGACTTTGAGTTCGCCCGCAAGTACGACCTGCCTATCGTGCCGATCATCCTGGACGATGAGGATCGCGCTGCCGTCGAGGCTAGCGGCGAGACCATCGACACCTTCCATGCCGAGAACGTCGACTGGGATTGCGCCCACGCTGCCGAGGGCACGCTCGTCCAGTCGGGCAAGTACACCGGCATGCGCGGCGGCAAGCACTCTGAGGGCGAGGCTGCCATCGTGGCCGACCTCGAGGCCATGGGCTGCGGCCGTCGCAAGGTCGAGTTCCGCCTGCGCGACTGGCTCATCAGCCGTCAGCGTTACTGGGGCAACCCCATCCCGGCCATCCACTGCGAGCACTGCGGCATCGTGCCCGTGCCCGAGGACCAGCTGCCGGTGACGCTGCCCGAGAACCTGGACCTGGGTGCCGGCGAGACCCTCGCCGAGTGCAAGGAGTTCTACGAGACCACCTGCCCGGTCTGTGGTCGCCCGGCCAAGCGCGAGACCGATACCATGGACACCTTCACCTGCTCCAGCTGGTATTACCTGCGCTATGCCGACCCGCACAACACCGAGCTGCCCTTCTCCCGTGAGGCCGCCGATCGTTGGATGCCCGTCGATAACTACATCGGCGGCATCGAGCACGCTATTCTGCACCTGCTCTACAGCCGCTTCTTTACCAAGGCGCTTCGCGACCTGGGCCTGCTGAGTGTGGACGAGCCCTTCACTAACCTGCTGTGCCAGGGTATGGTCAAGGACGAGAACGGCGACACCATGTCCAAGTCCAAGGGCAATGTCGTGCCCCCGAGCTCGGTCATCGAGCCCTACGGCGCCGACACCATGCGTCTGGCGATCCTGTTTATCGCCCCGCCCGAGAAGGATTTCGACTGGGACCCCAAGGCCGTTGAGGGCGCCAACCGCTTCATCAAGCGCGCCTGGCGTATCGTTTGGCAGCTCGTCCAGTCCGGCGACGCCAGCGTGGCTTTCGACAAGTCAGCGCTCGACGAGGTTGCGATGAAGCTCTATCGCGAGCGTCACCGCACCATCGCCAAGTGCACCGAGGACTTCGATCGCGGCCAGTTCAACACCGCCATCTCGGCCGTCATGGAGCTCGTCAACGCGGCGAGCGCCTACCTCAACGCCACTGAGGTCGCTTTCCGTGACAAGGCGCTGTGCTACGGCGTGGCTAAGGATATCGTGAGCGTCCTTGCCCCCATCTGCCCGTTCTGGGCCGACGAGCTGTGGCATGAGGCGCTCGGCTGCGAGGGCAATGCCTACACCGCCGCCTGGCCCGAGTTCGACTTGGCCGAGTCCATCGAGAACACGGTGCAGATCGTCGTCCAGGTGCTCGGCAAGGTCCGTGGCCGCATCGACGTCGCCCGCGACGCCTCCAACGAGGAGATGCAGGCTGCCGCCGAGGCCGCCGTCGCCAAGTGGACCGAGGGTAAGACCGTTGTCAAGGCCATCTGCGTACCCGGCAAGCTGGTCAACCTAGTGGTTAAGTAAACGCCGCACGTATAGCCGGCGTGTAAAAGACGAGGGACGATCCGGCTGGATCGCCCCTCGTTTTGTTTTGTCTGCTCGCGGCGCCCGCGGTCAATTGTTCTATTCTTGTGGAGATGCTGTGGGCGCGCTGACCTGCGAGTTTCTGTTGTGCTTGCACGTTTTCGCAGGTATTGGTATAGTTTGCTTGCAAATGAAGTTGTAATTGAAAGAAGTGGGGTTTCGGCCCCGCTTCTTTTTTGTATGGATGGAGGTGCCGCAATGGTCAAGACCAAGACCGAGCAGGCGATCATCGACGCGCTCGAGGCCGTTGCTCCCCAGCACGATGTCGACATTGTCGACGTTGAGCTCGTGGGTGCCACCAAGGCCCCCTGCGTGCGCGTGCGTATCGAGGGTGCCGAGGGTCAGAGCCTGTCGCTCAATGACGTCACGGCCAACACCAAGTGGGTCGGCGATGTGATTGAGGAGCTCGACCCTATCTCTTCGAGCTATACGCTTGAGGTGTCGAGCCCGGGCATGGCGCGCCCGCTGCGCCGTCCGCGCGACTTTGCCCGCTTTGTGGGCGAGAACTGTGAGCTCACCTCCACCGCCTCCGAGGGCCGTCGCAAGTACGCCGGCAAGATTGCGGCTGCGACCGAGACCGACGTGACCCTCGAGCTCGAGGACGGCGAGTCCGTCACCCTCGATTTCTCTGATGTTAAAAAGTGCAAGTTGAAGCCCACCTACGACTTCAAGCCCGCGAAGGAAGGAAAGTAAGATGGCAGCATCCGACATGATGTCCGCCCTGATGGAGCTTTGCCAGGAGAAGCACATCGACCAGCTCTACCTGATCGACCGCCTGGAGCAGTCGCTCGCCAAGAGCTATGCCGAGATCCTGCATCTTGAGTGGGGCGCCAAGGTGACCATCGACCGCACCACCGGCAAGATCTACGTCTACAGCCTGGAGCCGATCGACGATTCCATGGACGAGGAGGGCAACTTCACCGAGTTCGAGGAGATCGACGTCACCCCCAAGAACACGAGCCGCATCGCCGCCCAGCACGCCAAGGCCGAGATCAATGCCATCGTGCGCAACTCCGCCCGCGAGCAGATCTACGAGGAGTTCTCCGGCCGCATCGGTGACCTCATCAGCGGCACCGTGCTGCAGTCCACGCCCGACTTCACGATCGTCAAGATTCGTGAGGGCGTCGAGGCCGAGCTGCCGCACTTCGATCAGCGCCGTTACGAGAACGAGCGCAACGAGCGCCCGATGGGTGAGCGCTACCTGCACAACCAGCATATCAAGGCCGTAATCATCGACGTTCGCGACCCCAACTCCAACCTGCAGCCGGTTCGTGGCGAGCACAGCCGTCCGCCGATCGTCATCTCCCGTACCCACCCCGAGCTCATGCGTCGTCTGTTTGAGCAGGAGGTGCCCGAGATCTATGAGGGCACCGTCCAGATCAAGTCGATCGCCCGCGAGCCCGGCCAGCGTTCCAAGGTTGCCGTCCACTCGCTCGACGACCGCCTGGATCCCGTGGGCGCCTGCGTCGGCCCCAAGGGCAGCCGTGTTCGCGCTGTCGTGGGCGAGCTCCGTGGCGAGCGCGTCGACGTCATCCTGTGGGATGCCGATCCTGCCGTCTACGTCGCCAACGCCCTGTCGCCCGCTAAGGTCACCCGCGTCCTCATTGACGAGGAGAAGGCCTACGCCGGCGTCATCGTCCCCGACGACCAACTGTCCCTCGCCATCGGCAAGGAGGGCCAGAACGCCCGCCTCGCCGCGCGCCTGACCGGCTGGCACATCGACATCAAGTCGGAGACGCTTGCCGCCGACATCCTCAAGAACGTTCCCGTTCACGAGGAGCCCGCCGCCGACCTGATCGGTGACGAGGAGGACGAGGACGTCCGCCGCTGCGAGTACGTGTCCGAGGACGGCGTCCAGTGCCGCAACCAGGCTCGTCCCGGCTCCCGTTTCTGCGGTGTCCACGACACCGACGCCTTCGATGATGCGGAGGACCTGATCTAGCGCGCGGTCGCGCCGGGCGGGTCCCGGCGCGTCTCCCTCGCTCGTTCAGTCTCTAGGCACCCAAGGTGCCAGAAAGGGTAGGTGAAGTCATATGGCAAAAGTCCGTGTGTCCACCCTGGCCAAAGAGTTCGGCATGACCTCCAAGGAACTGATGGGTCATCTCGCCGAAATGAAGATTCCCGCTAAGTCCGCGTCCTCCACTTTGGAGGACGCCTATGTCGCCATGGTCCGCAAGCAGCTCGCCTCGGTGATCGAGGCCCGCGCTCAGGAAGTCGAGGCCGCCAAGCAGGCCGAGGAGCAGGCAGCTGCCGCCGAGGAGGCCGCTCGCGCCGCCGAGGCCGAGCGCGAGCGCATCGCCGCCGAGAAGGCACGCGAGGAGGAACGCCGCCAGTTTGCCGCAGCCCAGGCTGCCGAGGAGGCTGCCCGCGCCGAGGCCGAGGCCAAGAAGAAGGCCGAGCAGGAGCGCCTTGCCCGCGAGAAGGAGGAGGCTGCCCGCGAGGCCCAGCGCCGCGCCGTTCCCGCTTCCGACTCCGGTTCGCGCTTCCGTTCGCTGCTCGACCAGATCGCCGCACAGGAGACCGTGCTCAAGGAGAAGAAGGACGCCGAGGACAAGGCCAAGGCCGAGCGCGCCGCCGAGCGCGGTAACCGTCGTGGCGGCAACAATGATCGCCGCGGTGGCCGCCGTAACGATCGTAACGCCTCCGACAACAACTCCGAGCGCAACGCCTCCGAGAGCCGTCCGCACAGCCATCGCACCAACGCCAGCAACAACGTCGCTGCTGGCATGGACTTCCCCAACCCTGATAAGCAGGGCAAGGGCAAGAAGCGCAAGGGCGGTCACAACAACGAAGAGGACCACTACAGCCGTATGGCTCGCGAGGCCGAGGAGTACAGCCGCGAGAAGGTGCTCGAGGAGGCTCGTGCCGCCGTCGAGGAGGCCTCTCGCGAGTCCACCGGTCGCCGCAAGAAGCGCAAGGAGAAGCGCGAGCGCGAGGCTGCCAAGGCTCAGGAGGAGCGCAAGATAGAGGAAGCGCTGGCCCAGGGCGTGAACCCCGAGGAGCTCGACGCCATCAAGGTTTCCCAGGGCGTTACCGTCCAGGAGCTCGCCGAGGCGCTCGACGTTCCGGCCAACGACATCATCAAGCGCCTGTTCCTACTGGGTACGCCGCTCACCATGACGCAGTCCATGTCCGATGACCTCGTCGAGCTCGTTGCCGACGACCTGGGTCGTCAGATCAAGATCATCACCCCCGAGGAGGAGAACACCTTCTCGTTCTACGACGATCCCGCCGACCTTAAGCCGCGCGCCCCGGTCGTCACCGTCATGGGCCACGTCGACCACGGCAAGACGAGCCTCCTCGACGCCATCCGTCACACCGGTGTCGCTGCCGGCGAGGCGGGCGGCATCACGCAGGCCATCGGTGCTTCGCAGGTCATGATTAATGACCGCAAGATCACCTTCATCGATACCCCGGGTCATGCCACCTTTACGGCTATGCGTGCCCGTGGTGCCAAGGTGACCGACATCGTTATTCTGATCGTGGCTGCCGACGACGGCGTCATGCCCCAGACGGTCGAGTCGATCAACCACGCCAAGGCCGCCGGCGTACCCATCGTCGTCGCCGTCAACAAGATCGATAAGCCGGGTGCCAACCCCGACCGCGTGCGCCAGGAGCTCACCGAGTACGGCGTCATCCCCGAGGAGTGGGGCGGACAGAACATGTTCGTCAACATCTCGGCCAAGCAGAAGATCGGTATCGACGACCTTCTGGAGACCGTGCTGCTCCAGGCAGACGTGCTCGAGCTCAAGGCCAACCCGGACACCTTTGCCTCCGGCAACGTCCTCGAGGCCAAGCTCGACAAGGGCCGCGGCTCGGTCGCTACCGTGCTCGTGACCCGCGGTACCTTGCACGTGGGCGATACGCTGGTCGCCGGCCTTACCTACGGCCGCGTCCGTGCTATGCTCGACCCCAAGGGTCGCGCCGTCACCGAGGCCGGTCCCTCCGACGCCGTCGAGATCCTGGGCCTGCAGTCCGTGCCCAACGCCGGTGACGAGTTCCGCGTGTTCGAGGACGAGCGTGAGGCTCGCGCGCTTGCTGACGAGCGTTCGCTCAAGGCCCGTATCGAGGAGCAGAGCCGCGTCAAGCACGTCACGCTCGAGAACCTCTTCGAGACCATTGCCGACGCCGAGGTCAAGGAGCTCAACCTGATCATCAAGGCCGACGTCCAGGGTTCCATCGAGGCCCTTCAGGACTCGCTCGACAAGATGGATCAGTCCGAGGTTCGCATCAACACGATCCACTCCGCCGTTGGTGCCATCAACGAGACCGACGTCGTCCTGGCCGACGCCTCCAACGCCATCATCATCGGCTTTGGCGTCCGCCCCGACGGTAAGGCACGTTCCGCCGCCGAGCGCGAGGGCGTCGAGATCCGTTGCTACGACGTTATCTACAAGTGCCTCGAGGAACTTGACGCTGCCCGTATCGGCATGCTTAAGCCCACCGAGGTCGAGGTCTCCACGGGTACCGCGACCGTCCTGGACACCTTCAAGGTGCCCAAAGTCGGTATCGCCGCCGGTGTCCGTGTCGAAGAGGGCGAGATCGCCGCGACCGATTCCGTGCGTCTGGTGCGCGACGGCATCGTGGTCTTCAACGGCAAGATCGCCTCGATGCGTCACTACAAGGACGAAGCCAAGAGCCTCAAGAGCGGTTCCGAGGGCGGCATTGGCCTGGAGAACTTCCAGGACATCAAGCCCGGCGACCAGATCGAGGGTTACCGCATCGACCAGGTTGCCCGTACCGAGTAGGGGGTAGCGCTATGAAGCAAACGCAGGCAACCCGCCGTCTGGGCGAGCAGCTTCGCGAGAAGCTCGGTTATATCCTGCTCTTTGAGGTTTCCGATCCGCGTCTCGACCTGGTTACTTTGACCGCGGTCGAGGTCGCGGTGGACCGTTCGTTCGCGCGTGTGTTCGTGTCGTGCGATGCGAGCCGCTACGACGAGGTCATGGAGGCGCTCGCAAGCGCTAAGGGCCGTATTCGCAGTCTGTTGGCTCGCTCGCTCGATTGGCGTGTTACGCCCGAGCTCGATTTTCGCATCGATCGCTCGACCGATGAGGCCGAGCGCATCACGCGTGCGCTGGAAAACGTTCCCGCCACGCTTGCGATCGAAAAGGACGAGGACGGCTATCCGATAGCGGATGCCGCCCAGGAGGCAGCTTTAGATGACTAATTCCGCCGACCTCGCCTCGTGCGAGTCTGCAGATATTCAGCGACGCATCCTCGAGCTCATCGAGGGTGCGTCCTCCATTGCGATTTCGGGACACACTTCTCCCGATGGCGACGCCCTGGGCTCCGTGTTGGGTCTGGGCCTTTCGCTCATGAAGTTTTTTCCCAACAAGGACATTGCGCTGCTGTTGGCAGACGATGACCCGGTTCCGCGTATCTACCGCTTTATGGAAGGCTCCGATCGCCTGGTGCCGGCATCTGCGTACACTGGCAATCCTGACCTGTTCATCTCGGTGGACGTACCGGTCGTAGAGCGCCTGAACAACTCCGCCGAGGTGCTTCGTCGCTCCAAGCATGTGGTGTGCTTCGATCACCATCCGGCGCGCGAGGAGTTTGCCGAGCTCAGCCTGAGGCGCGTCGAAGCTGCAGCCTGCGCCATGATCATCGACCGCTTCTTGGACAATTGCGGCATTGTCGCACGTGATGGCGTTGCGACCTGCCTGCTGTGTGGCTTGGTTACCGATACCGGCCGTTTTCAGTATCAAAATGCCGATGCCGCCGCGTTCCATGCAGCCTCGCGTCTGGTTGCCCACGGTGCCGATCCGGCGCGTGTGGCACTCGAGGTTTACCAGAGCATGCGCGTTGAGTTTTTGCACCTCAAGTCCATCGTTATGGGCCGCATCAAGACGGTGGCCCACGGGCGCGTCGCGTATAGCTACGCGTACCAGAGTGACCTTGAGGCCTGCGGTGTCACCTCGGATGAGTGCGACGGCCTGGTCGATGTGGTTCGCTCGGTGATGGGCGTCGAAGTCTGCCTGTTCCTGAAGGGCATTGAGGGCGATAGCAAGGTGCGCGGCAACCTGCGCTCCAAGGGCGACCTCAACGTGTCCGAGATCGCTGCTGCTTTTGGCGGAGGCGGACATCCCGCTGCCGCCGGTTTCTCCAACAACGGAACGATTCTCGAGACGCTCACCGTGGCACTTCCCATGCTGGCCGAACTGGTAGGGGAGGATCCCGCTTCGGTGACCGTCGAGCTTTAACTTTTTGGATGGTACATGGCTCGTCGTACGCCTTCTCAACTGAATATGCTGCTCGCCGTCGATAAGCCGGTGGGCTGCACGTCCCACGATGTGGTCTCGCAATGTCGGCGCGCCCTCCATGAGCGTCGCGTCGGCCATGCCGGCACGCTCGACCCCATGGCATCGGGTGTCATGGTGGTGGGTGTTGGCCAGGCTACTCGTTTGCTGGGCATGCTAACCCTCGATACCAAAAGCTATGTCGCCGACATCTCGTTTGGCGCCGAGACCAATACCGATGATGCGGAGGGCGAGGCGGTCCGCACGGTGGCTGTTGCCAACGAGCTCCGCGATCCTGCCTATGCCCGTGAGCGCTTGGCCGCTTTGCTGGGTCCGCAGATGCAGGTGCCGCCGGCGTTTTCGGCTATCTCGGTCAATGGCGTTCGCGCCTACAAGTCTGCTCGCGAGGGCAATGCGGTGGACCTACCTCCGCGCCCCGTCGAGGTCTATGCCGCCGACCTGATCGCCGTGGGAGGCGAAGGTGATACGTGTGTGTGGACCGTGGCGTTCTCAGTGAGCAAGGGTACCTATATCCGTGCGCTCGCTCGCGATTTGGGCCGCGCCTGCGAGAGCGCCGCGCACATTTCCGCGCTGCGCCGCACGGCCTCCGGTGTTGTTTCCATTGGCGCTTGTCATGCGGTCGAGGAGTTTTCTCCCGAGTCCGCGGCTGGCTTTGCCCTGGATCCCATTGCGGCCCTGGGCGCCACGCGTGTTGACTTGCCGGGCAATCTTGCCGACGATCTGCTCTGCGGTCGACGCATTCCCGTTGAGCGTGCGCTTGCCGATTTCGATACCTCGAAGTCGCCTTTTGCGTTGGTGCTCGATGGGGGACTCAAGGCGCTCGCCCGCATCGAGGGTGGCCGCTTTGTCATGGAGCACGTGTTTCCGCAGGCAATCGGCGGTGTTCGATGATGTTGTCCGCTCACGAGCTCGCGCGTATTTTTTTCGCGGGCGAGTCGGACGTGGCTCACATCGTTACTGCCGATGCGTTTGATAAGTGTGAGCACCTGGGTGCCGCATCGATTGCCATCGGCGTGTTCGACGGCGTTCACCGTGGACACCAGGAGCTCATTGCGGCGCTTGTTAGCGATGCGCGCGCCCATGATTGCAAGGCGGTCGTGGTCACTTTCGATCCCGATCCGGACGTTGTGGTGAGTCCTTCGCCCGCTCAAAAATTGATGACGACGGCCGACCGTCTACATGCCTTGGCTCAGACCGGGGTCGATGCGGTGGTGGCCGTTCCCTTTACGCCTGAGGTTGCGGCACTCGACCATGTTGCTTTTCTCTCGCTGGTGTCGCGTCTGGTCGACATTCGTTCGATTCGCGTTGGCAGCGACTTTAGGCTGGGTCGTGGCGGTGCTTCTGGTGTTGCCGAGATGCGCTCTTGGGGTTCCGAGCGCGGCGTTGACGTGTATGGTCACGACCTGCTTTGCGAGGGCGGTGAGGCCATTTGCGCCACCCGCATTCGTCATGAGCTGGGACAGGGCCATGTGGAGCTTGCTGCTGAGTTGCTCGGCCGCCCGTATATGCTGCGTGGCGGTGTTATTCGTGGCCGTCACGAGGGTTCTGACATGGGCTTTCCCACGGCAAACCTGCAGGTTCCCGACGGCATTCAGGTGCCTGCCGATGGCGTGTATGAGGGTCTGGTGCTCGTCGATGACATCGCGTGGCCCGCTGCCGTTAATGTCGGCCTGCCGCCGACGTATGCCGACGATGCCGCTTCATCGCATCTCGAGGCTAACTTAATTGGTTATACGGGCGACCTGTACGGCGCTTCCGTTTCGCTGGCGTTTACGCGCTGGCTGCGTCCCTCGCGTGTGTTCGAATCGCTGGATGAGTTGATCTCGACCGTCGAGGGTAATATCGAGGATATTCGTCACAACTTGGGCGAGCAGGGGGTGAGTATCCGTGATTAGCGATGAGGAAAAAGACCAGGTACGCGCTGCGTCCGACTTAGTTGCCATCGTGCAGGAAACGGTTGAGCTCAAGCCCCGCGGCCATGAGTTTTGGGGTTGCTGCCCCTTCCATGGCGAAAAGACGCCTTCTTTCCACATTATCCCCGCTACGCAGGTCTGGCACTGCTTTGGCTGCGGCGAAGGCGGCGACGTCTTCACCTATATCATGAAGCGCGAGAACCTGAGCTTTCCCGAGTCAATCCGATATTTGGCCGATCGCGCGGGTATTGAGCTGCATGACACCGGAGATCGCCGCGAGCGCGGTACCAAGCGTGCCCGCATCTACGATCTGTGCGCCGAGGCCGCCCAGTTCTACCACACCATGCTTATGCGCGGTAAGGACGGCCGTCCGCGCGAGTACTTTGCCAGCCGCGGCATGGGTGGCGACGTCTGCCGCCGCTACTGCCTGGGCTTTGCGCCTGGCCGCAACGCGCTGGTGTCGCACCTGTCCCAGGCGGGTTTTACCCCGCAGGAGATGATCGATGCCAACGTTGCCGTGAGCCGCGGGCGCGGGCAGCTTGCCGACCGCTTCTACGACCGCGTGATGTTCCCCATCTTTGACGAGCAGGGTCACAACATTGCCTTTGGTGGTCGCATCATGGGTGACGGCCAACCCAAGTACCTCAATACCGCCGAGACGAGCGTGTTTCATAAAAAGCGAAACCTCTACGGCTTTAATTGGGCCAAGGAGTTTATCGTCGCGCAGGATACCGCCATCGTGGTGGAGGGCTATACCGACTGCATCGCCTGTTGGGAGGCGGGGATTAAAAACGTTGTCGCCACGCTGGGCACCGCGCTCACGGAGCATCACGTCAAGACGCTCACCCGCTTTGCTAAGCGCATCGTGTATATGTTTGACGGCGATGCCGCCGGTCAAAAGGCCGCTCGCCGTGCGATTCAGTTTATCGAGCAGGATTCTATGGACCTGCGCTGCGTGGTGCTGCCCGACGGCAACGACCCCATGGAGTTCATCACGGCGCATGGTGGACAGGAGCTTCAGGCGCGCATCGACGCTGCCGAGCCGCTCATGGACTTTGTCTACCGTTCGCTGCAGGAGTCGAGTGACATCACCACGCCGGGCGGTCGTGCCAAGGCGCTGGAAGATGCGCTGACGCTTATCTATCCGCTGCGCGATAGCTATATGATCGACACATACTTTATCCAGATTGCCGATCTGCTGGGCTTGGATCTGGAGACGGTTCGCGCGAGTTCGGGTCGCGTGTTTCGCGATGTCGCCAAGCGCGAAGATGCGGAACGACGTCGTGAGCAGAACTATGAACGCCAGCGGGCGCAAGCCGAGCGCTCTGGTAGCGCGGGCGGTCGGACGTCTGGTTCGCAGGGGGCATCTCGCGGTGCTTGGGCATCGGGCGCGACGCCGCCGGTGTCCGCGCCGGTCGAGGAGGAGCCGTACGACCATGTCCCGCTCGATGCCTACGGCGCCGCGCCCGTGGAGCTCGTCGACGATCTGCCGCCGATCGATGTGCCTGATGATATGGGTGCTGTGCCTGTGACTGATGGTTCGGGCGCTCCGGCTGCGGCGGCGCCGATGGTTCTTACTGATCTTGAGCGCAAGTCCTTGGCAGGGGAGCGCGAGCTGTTGACGATGCTCACGAGCTACCCCGACCTGTTCCGCACGTATGCCGACCGCATCTGCTCTATCGAGTGGGTTGACCCACGTCACGAGTCCATCGCATGGGCCGTTCTGGCAACGCCGCCGGGAACCGATCCTGCAGCCTGCATGGATGCGGCGCGCTCGGTGTGTCCCGAGGCGGCAACGCTTGTGAGTGCCGGGCGCATCTCGGCGACGAGCAAGCATCCCACCGAGACGAACATCGTGTTTATGCTCGACACCCTCGAGCTCTACACCATCAAGCGCCGCATGCGTGCCGCACAGGCCAAGCTGCGCCAGGACCGTTCGCTCGATGATGAGGCCCGTCGCGCGCTGACCGTGCAGGCCGCGCAGGATTCGCAGCGTCAACGCGAGCTGCAAAAGTCTATCGGCGGCGTGGCGGACCCGTTCCGTTTGATCGGTCTGGAGGCCGCGGGCACCGAACAGGCCTAGATGTTGTGGTCAAGCAGCGTATTCTCGCCTATATCCAGTCCTCTTTTTGGGTATAGATGTCAATGTGTGTGCTAAAGTATTGAGTCCTGTGGACTATGAAGGGAGAATCTGTGCCAAAAAAGACTGAGAGCACGGGTACTGGGCTGGAATCCTACGTTGCAAAGCTCATGGGCAACGGCTCAAACAGGACTTCGGTAACCGAGGACGAGATTCAGGTCGCCCTGAAGGATATCGATGTTTCTGACGAGCAGCTCACCGCGGTGTATTCCGCGCTGCGCAACAGCGGCATCCAGATTATCTCCGCGAGCGGTAACGACGACGCCCCCATGGACGTCGACGATGACGATAACGATACCGATACCGACGATTTCGATGACGACGACGAGCACGATTCCGGCTCGCTCGACGATCACGAGCTCAAGATGGCCCGTCAGGCCGACGCCGAGATGGGTTCTTCCAAGAGCAAGAAGAAGCGCACCGTGCGCACGTCCCGTTCACGCTCCCGCGTGCGTGGCATCGATGCCTCCACGGTGATGCTGACTGGCGACCCGGTTCGTATGTACCTCAAGGAGATCGGCAAGGTCGACCTGCTGACCGCCTCCGAAGAGGTCGATCTGGCCATGAAGATCGAGGCCGGTCTCGAGGCCACCGAGAAGCTCGAGGCTGCCGATGCCGGCGAGCTCGAGCTCACGCGTGCCGAGATGCGTCGTCTTACGCGCATTGAGAACGTTGGCCTCGAAGCCAAGCAGGCACTCATCAGCGCAAACCTGCGTCTGGTTGTCTCCATCGCCAAGCGCTATGTCGGCCGCGGCATGCTGTTCCTGGATCTGATCCAGGAGGGCAACCTCGGTCTGATTCGCGCCGTCGAGAAGTTCGACTACCAGAAGGGCTTCAAGTTCTCCACGTACGCCACGTGGTGGATCCGTCAGGCCATTACGCGCGCTATCGCCGACCAGGCCCGTACCATCCGTATTCCCGTGCATATGGTCGAGACCATCAACAAGCTCGTCCGCGTGCAGCGCCAGCTTCTCCAGGACCTGGGTCGCGACCCGACCCCCGAGGAGATCGGTGCCGAGATGGACATGAGCGCCGACCGCGTCCGCGAGATCCAGAAGATCTCGCAGGAGCCCGTGTCGCTCGAGACCCCGATCGGCGAGGAAGAGGATTCCCAGCTGGGCGACTTCATCGAGGACTCCCAGGCAATCGTTCCGCCCGATGCCGCCAGCTTCTCCATGCTGCAGGAGCAGCTCACCCAGGTGCTCGACTCGCTTGCCGATCGTGAGCGCAAGGTTATCGAGCTGCGCTTTGGCCTTGTCGACGGACATCCCCGTACGCTCGAGGAAGTCGGCCGCGAGTTTGGCGTCACGCGCGAGCGTATCCGCCAGATCGAGTCCAAGACCTTGGCCAAGCTCCGCCACCCCAGCCGTTCGAGCAAGCTGAAGGACTATATCGAAAGCTAGTCAAGCAAGAAGCGCCCTCAAGCACATCCGCCTGGGGGCGCTTTCATGTAGTCATTGGGGACGTCCTCAATGACTAGGTCGGAAAAAATCTCAAAAAAGTTCTTGCCCTAAGCTGATTCGTCCGTATAATAAACTTCGTTGCTTGAGAGCATGCACCTATTCCTCGGTAGCTCAATGGTAGAGCACGCGGCTGTTAACCGCGCTGTTGTAGGTTCGAGTCCTACCCGGGGAGCCAGAATTTCTCAGCCCATTCCGCTGGGCTTTTTAATTCCTCGGTAGCTCAATGGTAGAGCACGCGGCTGTTAACCGCGCTGTTGTAGGTTCGAGTCCTACCCGGGGAGCCAGGTTGTAGAACCCGTCGCTTATGCGGCGGGTTTTTTCATGCCGCGACCACTTGACTCGAACGTTGCCATATCAACATTTCGTGTCGAGGATGTAATCCCGCGACCCACCACCTCAACATGGCGCGGTCGTTGTAGAATATTGCAATGATTGCTCCCACGACATGGTGCCGCGAGCACCAGATAAGGAGATTCTTGTGTCTGAGACCATTAACGGCAGCCTGAGCGTCTCGAACGACGTTATTGCCGATATTGCCGGTTATGCCGCGATGACGTGCTACGGCGTTGTCGGAATGGCTGAGCAGCTCCAGGGCGCCGAGAGCGTGCGCCTGCTTGCCGGCCAGCGCCTCCGCAAGGGCGTGCTTGTCTCCGCCGACGAGAACGGCCTTACGGTCGATCTTCACGTCGTGCTCGAGAACGGCGTCAACATGAAGTCCGTCTGCCACAATCTTTCGAGCTCCGTTGCCTTCACCCTGCAGGAGATCGCCCAGATCGATCCCGCCAGCCTTAAGATCGGCATCCATATCGACGCGCTCAAGAGCCGTCTGAACTAGCATCCGAAAACGGAGATTCAAATACCCATGATTGCAAAGACCATTCGCACCTGTTTTCCGATCGCTGCGGCTGCTGTTTCCGACAAGGCCGAGGAGATCAACAAGCTCAATGTCTTCCCCGTACCCGACGGCGACACCGGTACCAACATGTCGCTCACGCTCGCCTCGGTGACCAAGGAGCTTTCCGCCCTTCCCGCCGATGCCGATATGGAGGCCATCGCCGGCGCCATCACCCACGGCTCCCTGATGGGTGCCCGCGGCAACTCCGGCGTCATCACCTCTCAGATCCTGCGCGGCGTGGCCGAGGGTCTCGTCTCTGCTGATGAGCCCATCACGTCCGCCAACATCGCCTATGCGTTCCGCCGCGCCGTCAAGGTCGCCTTCCAGGCCGTCCGTAAGCCCATCGAGGGCACGATTCTCACGGTGCTGCGCGATGTCTCGACCAAGGCCGACGAGTGCGAAAAGAAGAAGTTCTCGGCCGAGGACGCGCTCGATGCCATCGTCGTCGAGGCCTACCAGTCCGTCGCTCGCACGCCCGACCTGCTGCCCGTTCTGAAGGAGAACGGCGTGGTCGACTCCGGCGCCTTTGGCTTTGCCATCTTCCTCGAGAACTTCGTAGCTGCCGCTCTTGGCCGCAGCACCGTTGTCGAGGATTTCTCCGCTACGTTTGACTCCGCCGGCTCTGCCCGTGATGCCGCTCTTGGCCGCGTTGAGATCGAGGCTAACGACGACTGGGAGGGCTCGGAATTCCGTTACTGCAATGAGTTCCTGTTTAAGGCCGACGCCCCGTTTGACGAGGACGAGTGCCTTAAGTTCCTGGGTTCCATGGGCGACTGTGAGCTGCTCGTGGGTGCATATCCCGACTACAAGATCCACGTGCACTCCAACACCCCGAACCTGGTGCTCGAGCACATGCTGCAGCTTGGCCAGATCTACGAGGTCTTTATCCACAACATGGAGATGGAGGCCCACGACCGTACCGCCAAGATCCACGAGGACCAGGAGAAGGCCGCCGAGCCCGCGAAGGCCCTGGGCTTTGTCGCCGTTGCCGCCGGTTCCGGCGAGGCAGACATCCTCAAGTCCCTCGGCGTTGACGTGATCGTGTCCGGTGGCCAGACCATGAATCCCTCGACTGCAGACCTGCTGGGCGCCGTCGACCAGGTCAACGCGACCTCGGTCATCATTCTGCCCAACAACGGCAACATCCGCATGGCCGCCGAGGCCGCTGCCTCTGCCTGCACCGACAAGAAGGTCGCCGTCGTTCCCACCAAGACCGTTCCGCAGGCCTTCTCCGCGCTGTTCGCGGTCCTGCCCGATTCCGAGCTCGAGGATGCCGTCGCCGCTATGGTCGACGCCATCAGTGAGGTTCGTGATGGCGAGGTCACCCGTGCCGTGCGCGATTCCAGTGCCTCCGACGGCTCGCCGATTCACTCCGGTGACGTCATGGGCATCATCGCCGGCTCCATCGATGTGGTCGGCTCCGACGTGAAGCAGGTCACGCTCGACTGCATCAACCGTATGCAGGAGGAAGAGGAGGGTGACGCGCTGACGATTCTGGCAGGCGAGGAACTGTCCGATGAAGCCTTCCAGGAGATCGTCGACGCTATCGAGGAGGCTCAGCCCGACCTGGAGATCGACGCCCATCGTGGCGAGCAGCCGCTCTATCCCGTGATCTTCTCGATCGAGTAGGCATCTGCCCATGTCCGAGCTCTGCTCCGTGCCGCGCGTCTCGGATCGCTTTGCCCAGAGCAATGCGCTCGACGAGGATATCGCGCGACTCAAATATGTTTCGGGTAAACGTGAGGAGGCCCTTCGCCGTCTGGGAATTCGGACGGTGGGGGACCTCCTTCTCCATATCCCTCATCGATACCTGGACTTTACGCGCTCCTGGTCCATCGAGATGGCGCCCATCGGTACCGTGTGCACCATCATCGCCACGGTCGACCGTATCGTTCAAAAGAAGCCGCGTCCGCGCATGCAGGTGACCGAGGTCTCACTCGTTGACGAGACGGGCGTGCTGCAGGTCGCCTTTTTCCGTCAGCCTTGGATTGCCCAGCAGCTTAAGCAGGGCGACCGCCTGGCCGTGATGGGCAAGGTCGAGTTTGCCTACGGTTTTAAGCAGATGGCCTCGCCGCACTTTGAAAAGCTTGATGACGGGCGTGCTGCGGGCACCATTTTGCCGGTCCATTATGTGAGTGACGGCGTGAGCCAGGCATGGATGCGCCGCATCGTAAGTGGCGCGCTCGAGGTCGTCGGCAATCCCTTCGACCCGATTCCCGCACGCTTGCGCGTTAAACGTCGCCTGATGAGCGATGCTCGTGCGCTTCGATCGATCCACTTTCCTTCGAGCATGGCTGAGCGCGATATCGCGCGCGCACGGCTTGCCTACGAGGAGTGCCTCTACCTGCAGCTGGCGCTGCGCCTGCGCAACGACGGCAGCCTGGTCGATGTGGTGCCCTACGCCCACGCCGCGGGCGAGCACCTGGCCGCGCTTAAGCAGGCCCTGCCGTTTTCGCTGAGCGACGAGCAGGAGGCCGCGTTCCAAGATATCCTGCGCGATATGTGCGATGGCGGGCGCGTGATGAACCGCCTGCTGCTGGGCGATGTCGGTACCGGTAAGACGGCCGTTGCCGCCTGCGCGCTGGCTGTGGCTGCCGATAGCGGCACACAGGCCTGCGTTATGGCGCCCACGGGCGTGCTGGCGCGTCAATATGCCGATAAGACCGGCCCTCTGCTCTCGCAGGCCGGCATGTCTTGGGCGCTTCTGACGGGTGCCACGCCGGCCGCAGAGCGCGAGCGCATCCATGCACAGCTGGAATCGGGAGAGCTCGACGTCCTCTTTGGAACCCACGCGGTCCTTTCGGATAACGTGGCGTTTAAGTATTTGTCGCTCGTAGTCATCGATGAGCAGCACCGGTTTGGCGTCGGCCAACGCAATGCCTTGCGCGCGAAGGGCCCCGGTGCCGATCTGCTCGTTATGACGGCAACGCCCATCCCGCGTACGCTGGCGCTTTCGGTCTACGGCGATCTGGACACGAGTATCATCCGCCATCGGCCCGTCCCTGGCGCTGGCGTGACGACACGCGTGCTTACCGAGTCGAGTCGCGACCTTGCCTATGGCGCCATCCGCGAGGCGCATGAAAAGGGTCAGCAGGCCTACGTGATTTGCCCGCTCGTGGAGCCGAGTGACTCGGCCGATGATCTGGAGGACGTGCCCGGTATCGCCCGCGACGACGAGGGCCGCGTGACGGTCCCCGTGCCGCTGCACGATACGGCGACCGAGCTCGATCGCCTGCGTCTGGCGTTGCCGGGTCTTGCCATCGAGCGCCTTCACGGCCGCATGCCAGCGGGGGAGAAGGACCAGGTTATCGATGCCTTTAAGCGTGGCGAGATTGACGTGCTCGTCTCGACTACGGTGGTCGAGGTGGGCGTCGACGTGCCTAACGCCACCGTCATGGTCATCGAGAACGGGGAGCGCTTTGGTTTGGCTGCTCTGCACCAGCTGCGCGGTCGCGTGGGCCGTGGCAGCGTGTCGGGCACGTGTCTGGTCATGACGCACTCCAAGGGCAACGGCGGCGCTTCGGCAGCACAAGATCGCCTGCAATCGCTCGAGAAGACCTCGGATGGCTTTACGCTCGCCCAGATGGACCTGCGTCTGCGCCACGAGGGCGAAATCCTGGGGTACCGCCAGCATGGCGGAGTGACCCTGCGCTTTGTCGACCTGGATGCCGACGAGGAGCTGATCGAGTGGGCCCATTTGGACGCGGTCGAGCTCTTGCGGTATGCTTGCAACCTTGACTCCGTGGCGACGCGCCCCCTGCGCGATGCGGTCGCCATGCGATATCGACACATTTTTAAGGAGGTCAGCGGAGGATGAGAATCATCGGCGGCGAATGGCGCGGTCGTAAGATCGAGGAGCCCCGTGGTCGCGATGTCACCCGCCCCACGACCGATCGCGTGCGCGAGGCATGCGCATCTATGGTCATGTCGGCATTCGACTTCGATCTGGATGAGGTCCGCGTGCTGGACGCCTTTGGCGGCTCCGGTGCCTTAGGGTTAGAGATGCTCTCACGTGGTGCCCGCTCACTCACGACGTTCGAGATCGATCGGAATGCCGCGCGGCTCATTACCAAGAATATCGAGTCGCTCTGCCGTGACCGTGCGCGTTGGCGCGTGGTAACGGGCGACATGCTGGCGAGCGCCTCGCGCGGTCGTGTGCCGGGCGGCCCGTTTGATCTGGTCCTGCTCGACCCGCCCTATGCTTTTGGTGCCGAGCCGGTCGAGGAACTGCTGCCGAACCTGGCTCAGCAGGGTCTGCTTGCATCTGGCGCTTATGCCCTGTTTGAGCATGCCGCCGCCGATGCGGGCGCGCATCCGGCAGGCTTTGAGATTGTGCGCGAGAAGCACTACGGCATTACCTCGGTCGACCTGCTTCGTTGGGTCGGCGATGACGATGGTGAGGGCGATAACGCCGGCACCGATGCTAACAACAACGATGCCACGACGTTTCAGGAGGACGCCCATGAATGACACCATCAACCGCGTGATCGTCCCGGGCACCTTCGATCCCATCACGTTTGGCCATATCGACGTCATCCGCCGCGCCCGCCGCATCTTTCCCAGCGTGATCGTCGCTGTTGCCGAGTCGCAGGGTAAAAACGGTGTGGGTACCACGTTTATGCTCGATGAGCGCGTGGCGCTGGCCCGCGAGGCGCTCGGTGATATCGACGGCGTCGAGGTCCTGCCCTTTACCGGCCTCTTGGTCGACTTCGCTCGCGAGCAGGGGGCGGGGGCCGTGGTCAAGGGCCTGCGCGCCATGACCGACTTTGAGTACGAGCTGCAGCAGGCAGATCTCAACTATCGCTTGGATAACGAGCTGGAGTCCATCTTTGTCATGAGTGCGCCGCAGTACGGCTATATCTCGAGCTCGGTCGTTCGTCAGATCGCCTCACTCGGCAGCGATGTATCGACGTTTGTCCCGCCCAACGTGGTCGAAGCGCTCAGACATCGCTTTTCGTGACGTTTTTTATTGCCTGGTGGCATGTGGTAAACTAGCACGATGATATGTTACCTATGAAAGGAGACCGGATGCCGGGCGAGAATTTTCCTGGCGATAGGATCGTCAGCTTGGTCGATGAGCTCGAAGGGCTGATCGAGGAAGCCAAGCCGCCTTTCGGCAAGAACGCTCAGTTCAAGGTCATCGACGCCGACGTGTTCTTCAACATCCTCGACGAGATCCGCATGAGCTATCCCGAGGAGTGGCAGAAGTCCCGCCGTATCCTTAAGGAGCGCGAGGAGCTTATGGCTTCCGCCGCCGCTCAGGCCGATTCCATCATCGCCGACGCTCAGCAACAGGCCCTCACCATTGCCGGTGAGCAGGAGATCGTCCGCTTGGCACAGCAGCAGGCCGACGACATCCGCGATCGTGCCCAGCAGTACGAGCGCGAGACGCGTTATGCTGCCGAGGACTACGCAGAGCAGGTCTTTACGCACCTGGAGGAGAATCTCAAGAGCCTGACCGGCACCGTTACCCGTTGCCGTCAGCAGCTCAACGAGGGTGCCGCCCAACAGAATGGTCAGTGGTAATGGCTGAGTTCCCGAGCGTTACCGTCGATCTTTCCGAACAGCTCGAGTTTCCCGGAGATTCGTATCCGCTGACCGGCAAGGTCGATGTCGCCACCTATACGGTGGGCGAGAAGGAGTACCAGCTACAGGACGGCATCGACTACGACGTTGTCTTTACCAATGCCGGTACCGGTGTCTTGCTCACGGGCATGGTCCGCGCGCACGCCACCGGCGAGTGCGACCGTTGCCTGGAGCCCGCTTCGTTTGATATCGCCGGCGAGATCGAGGAGTTCTACCTCTTTGAGGAGCCCGAGGACCCCGAGGCCTACGAGGACGGCTACGAGCTCCTGGGTGAGGACCGCATCGTCGATCTGGGTGAGCCCATCAACGATGCCGTTGTCATGGACACGCCGTTTGTGGTGCTCTGCAAGCCCGATTGCCGCGGTCTGTGTCCCACTTGCGGTTGCAATCTCAACGTCGAGCAATGCGATTGCGCCACCCAGGCAGAGGCAGAATGGGCCGCTGCCACGGAAAATCCATTTGCAGCATTGAAGAATCTCAAGCTCGATGAGTAAAACTGTGGTAGTATCGCTACTTGCGCGTAATCGCCACACTGGATAGTTCATAAGGAAGGTCACTATGCCCGTACCTAAACAAAAGCAGGGTCGTATCCGCACTCACACCCGTCGTTCCGCCAACATGAAGATCTCGGCTGCGGCTCAGTCCACGTGCCCCCGTTGCGGCGCTGTCAAGCTTCCGCATCACGTGTGCCCCAGCTGCGGTTTCTACAAGGACCGCGAGGTTATCGTTACCGAGTAACGGTATACTCTGGATGCGATGCCGTTCCAAATGGAACCACAATGGCCGGCTCAATGAGTCGGCCATTTTTGTATAAGGAGCATATATATGAGTAACGTTCGCGTTTGTGTAGACATTGTGGGCGGAGACGAGAAACCTCAGGTTGTTCTCGATGGTATCGAGGCTGCGCTTGCCGCCGATCCCGATATCGAGGTCTTGGCAGCTGGCCCCGCTGAAATCGTCAATCCCTTTGCTGCTTCCCATGCACGTGTTGAGGCTCTTGAGGCACCCGACGTTATCGCCATGGATGACGATCCCATTCGCGCCGTGATGACCAAGCGTAAATCGTCGATCGTGCTTGCCTGCCGCGCCATCAAAAAGGGCAACGCGGACGCGTTCTTCTCCGCCGGCTCGACCGGTGCCATGACCGCTGCCGCCACCGCCTATGTGACGCCGTTTAGATATATGGCCGAAGGCAAGAAGCAGCCGGTGCGTCCCTGTCTGACCAATGCGCTGCCCAATCGCGCCGGCGGTCTGACGGTGCTGTGCGATATGGGCGCCAACCCCGATGTCGAGGTCGATGACATGGTGCGTTTTGCCCAGATGGGTAGCGCCTATGCCCGCGTCGTCCTGGGCATCGAGCATCCCCGCGTGGGCCTGCTTGCCAATGGCACCGAGGACGAGAAGGGTTCCAACTTTACCAAGGCCTGCTTCCCGGCCATGAAAGCCGCCGTTCCCGGCTTTGTGGGCAACTGCGAAGGCACCGACCTCACCTCGGGCAATTTCGATGTCGTCGTTGCCGATGGCATGTCGGGCAATATTGCGCTCAAGGCCACCGAGGGCGCTGCCAAGTTTTTGCTGCAGGAACTCAAGGGTGCCTTTATGGCCTCGCTCGGCACCAAGATCGCCGCGCTGCTCATCAAAAAGCAGATGCGCGAGATTAAGGCCAAGCTCTCTGGTGATGCCAAGGGCGGTGCGATTCTTTTGGGCCTGCGTGGCGTGGTCCTAATCGGCCATGGCGCCACCTCGGTCGAGGCTGTTAAAAACGGTACGCTCGCGGCGGCCGAAGCCGTGCGCGCGGGGCTGGTCGAGAACGTCGCCAACTCCATGGACGGCATCGTTTTGTAAGAGCGAGTTAGAGCGCTGTTATGTGCCTCGCGGCCTGCTTCGTGGGGTAGAATCAGAACCGTGTCTTGGTACCGCCCGGGCGGTACCATTCTTTTGGTATTCATTCACTATGAGAGGAAGCGCTATGGACCGCTCCGAAATCTTCGACAAGATCGCCGAGGTCGCTGCTGACGTTCTGGGCGTCGATGTTGCCGAAATTAGCGATGAGACCACCTTTGACGATCTCGATGCCAACTCGCTCGAGCGCCTGCAGCTGGTTACGGCTATCGAGGACGAGTTCAACCTCGAGATCGATGACGAGACCCTGCTCTCGCTCAACTCTGTCGCCGACGCCGTCGACGCGATCGAAAACGCCAGGGAGGCCTAGGTCTTGGCTTTGTCTGAACGACTTACGCGTGCCCAGGAAATCCTGGGCCACGAGTTCAATAATAAGGTGCTGCTGCGCGCGGCGCTTACGCATCCCTCGGCAGTCGAGGGCCAGCCGGTTTCTGCCAGCTATGAGCGCCTTGAATTCTTGGGCGATTCCATTTTGGGCGCTGTGGTCGCACGCTCCCTGTTTGAGTCCTATCCGGAGTTTGACGAGGGCAAGCTCACGCGCCTGAAGGTGTCGCTTGTCTCGGGCGCTACGCTGTCCGAGGTGTCGCACGAGCTGGGTATCGACGACATCATCATCTTTGGTGCCTCCGAGACCGGTACCGGCGCGCGTGGCCTGCACTCGGCGCTCGAGAACGTCTATGAGTCGCTCGTGGGCGCGCTGTATCTGGATGCTGGCTGGGATGCGGCGGCGGAGTTTATCCACCGTACGCTTAAGCCCCATTTGGCCTCTGAGCGTGCCGAGCATCCTGCGAACCCCAAGTCGTTCTTGCAGGAGTGCGTGCAGGCAGACGGCCATGAGCCTCCCGCGTATAAGCTTGTTGGCTCCGAGGGCCCGGCGCATGCGCCCACCTTTACCGCCGTGGTGTTGATCGATGGTATTCGCCAGGGTCGCGGCTCCGGCTCCTCAAAGAAGGAAGCCGAGGGAGCCGCTGCACTCGAGGCACTTGACCGCATGGGCTACACCACCAACGGCGTGATTCTCAACAAGAAGCCTGTTTAAGCGAGGAACCGTGTATCTCAAGTCCCTCACGCTCAAAGGGTTCAAGTCGTTTGCCGACCGCGCCCATATGACGTTTGAGCCGGGCCTGACCGTCATCGTCGGTCCCAACGGCTCGGGAAAATCGAACATCTCTGACTCGATTCTGTGGGTCCTGGGCGAGCAGAGCGCCAAGCAGCTGCGCGGCCAGGCCATGGAGGATGTCATCTTCTCGGGCTCGTCAGCGCGCAAGCCGGTGGGTGTCGCCGAGGTCACGCTGGTGCTCGATAACTCGGACCATATGCTGCCCGTCGACTTTGACGAGGTCGCCATCACCCGTCGTATGTATCGCTCGGGCGAAAGCGAGTACCTCATCAACTCGAGTCCGTGCCGCCTGATGGACATTCAGGACATCCTGCACGATTCGGGCTTGGGCAAGGATACGCATTCCATCATCAGCCAGGGCAAGCTCGACGCCATTTTGCAGAGCCGCCCCGAGGAGCGCCGTGCCCTCATCGAGGAGGCCGCCGGCATCTCCAAGCACAAGCGCCGCAAGGAGCGTGCGCTCAAAAAGATTAATTCGATGGACGAGCACTTGACCCGTGCCCGCGACATCAATAAGGAGATCGCCCGTCAGCTGCGGCCGCTGGAGCGTCAGGTCGATCGCGCGCGCAAGTACAAAGAGCTGTCCTCGCGCGCGAACGAGCTTACGCAGATGCTGGCCGTCGACGAGCTTCGTTCGCTGCAGTCGCAGTGGAACGACTTGGAGAGCCGCTCCAAGGAGGGTGCTGCCGAGCTTGAGCTTGCGCAGTACCGCTTGGGCGAAAAGGAACGCGAGCTCGAGAAGTTCCAGGTCATGCTCGAGGAAAAGGGCCTGTTTGTGGGCGATCTGGGCGAGCAGCGCCGCCATATGCAAGACGTGGTCGGTCGCATTAACTCCGATATGCGCCTGCTCGAGGAAAAGGGCCACAATATGGTGTCGCGCCTGTCCGACATGCGCGGCCAGATCTCGAGCTCCGAGCATCAGCGTCGTCGCGTGGTCGAGGAGCTCGAGGATGCACGTGCGCAGCTTGAGGAAGTGACCGGCGCGCACATGCAGGCCCAGGAGGACGTTGACGCCGCTGGTCCTGCCGCCGCTGAGCTCCACGAGCGGCGCGTGGCGCTCGACAATCAGATTTCGCAGCTTACGCGTGAGCAACGCGATGTGCAGCGTGTGGCCGATAACGCGGCGCTCGAACTCGCCAAGGTGAAGGACTCGCTGAGCAACGCCGAGGTCGAGGACAACATGTACGCCTCGCGCCTGGAGCAGATTGATGAACAGCTCGAGGAGGTTACAGCATCGCTTGATAGCCGTCGCGACCGTGCTGAGGAGCTTGAGAGTGCCCTTGAGGCGGCTCGTCAGGCCCAGAACGATGCGCGCGAGGCCACCGAGGTCGCCCGTGCAGCCCTGAAGGACTTGCGTAATCGTGAGAGCGAGGCGCGCAACAAGCTGTCCGAGGTGCGCTCGGAGCTTGCCAGCCAAAAGAAGCTCGATGCCCGCATGGCAGACAGCTCGCCGCTGGTGAGCCGTCTGGTGGGCGCGCTGGGCGACGATGTCTCAGGCCGTCTGGGCGACGTGCTCGACGCCCCTCGTGAGCTTGAGGGCCTGGTTGAGCAACTACTTGCCGGCGATATCGATGCTCTTTTGTTTGATGATGCCGCTACGCTTGAGCGCGCCGGTCGTGCGGCTTTGGACCAAAAGAAGGCTTCGGGCGAGGCGCTGCTGATGGCGCGCGGCGTGAGTGGCTCTGCTGCCGCCGAGGGCGCTGCCGGTACGCGTCTGGTCGATCGTCTGTCCGTGCGCTCCGGTTATGGCCCGGTTGTCGAGGCCCTTCTCGGCGGCTATTACGTGGTCGATGACTTGGCTGCCGCGTTGGCTGCCCCTGTCGTTGACGGTGTGACCTACGTGACTCCCGATGGCGCCCGCGTGAGCTGTGGTGGTCTGGTGCGCGTGGGGCTCGATGCCGGCGAGGCTTCGGGTGCCTTGGAGCGCAAGCGCCGCATCCGTGAGCTCGAGGGCCTGGAACCCGATCTGGCTGCCATCTTTGAGCATGCTTCGGACCAAGTCGTTGAGGCCAACGCCGCCGTCGAGGAGGCACGTGCCGCCGAGGGCGATGCCGCCGGTGAGATCGCCCGTCTTGAGGGCGAGCGCCGCTCGCTGCTCTCCGAGATCGGCCGCTTGGAGCAAAGCGTCAACAATGCCGAGGTCGAGCGCGTGCGCATCTCCAAGCGCCGCGAGCAGGCCTCCGAGGCCGTTCGCGCTGCGCGCCCGCGCGTTGACGAGCTCACCCGTTCGCGTGACGAGGCGCGTGCACAGGCAAGCGACCTGGGTCTCCAGATTGCCGAGGCCAACGATGAGCTCGATCGCGTTCGCCGTGACGATTCCGAGGCCGCCGGTAAGCTCGCCGATGCCAAGGTGCGCCTGGCCCAGACGAGCGAGCGCCTGCGTTCGCTGAAGGGCCGCGTGCCCGACCTTGAGCATCGTCTTGAGGGCATCGACCGTCGTATCCGCGGAACACGCCAGGCTTCGCGCTCGCTCGAGCTGCTGCGCCTGCGCGTCGACCCCATGCACGAACGCTATTCTGCCCTGTTGGAACGCGCATCGGATTGGGCAGCGCGCCTGCGTGACCAGGCCTCTCTGGAAGAGGCGGACTCCGCTTCGCTCAAGAAGACCATCGAGGATGCTAAGGCCGGGGTCTCCCGTGCCAAGGAGCGGGTTGATGCCGCCACGGCGATGCAAAATGAGTTCAAGGTTGCGCGCGGCAAGCTCGAGGTGCAGGTAGAGGCGGCCATCAAGGCCATTACCGCCGACGGTACCACGGTGCTCGAGGAAGCGCTCATGCTGCCGGCGCCCACCGATCGCGATGCCGCCGAGCGCGAGCTCAACCAGCTTGTGCGCCAGATCAACAATCTGGGCCCCGTGAACCAGGTTGCCATGGAGGAGTGCGAGCAGCTCAAGCGCCGCGCCGACTACATCGAGGAGCAGCTGGCTGATCTGGAGAGCGCGCGCAAGGCGCTCACCAAGATTACGGTGGCCATTGATCGCAAGATGCGCAAGGCGTTTCTGGTGACGTTTGAGAAGGTCGACGCGAACTTCCGCGAGATCTTCGCCATGCTGTTCCCGGGTGGCCAGGCTCATCTTGAGATGACCGATCCCGAGCATCCTGCCGAGACGGGCATTGAGGTTGTGGCGCAGCCGCGCGGCAAGCGCATTACCAAGATGATGCTCATGTCGGGTGGCGAGAAGAGTCTGACGGCGCTCGCCCTGCTCTTTGCCGTGTACCGCACGCGCACGGTGCCGTTCTATGTGCTGGACGAGGTCGAGGCGGCGCTTGATGACGCCAACCTGTCCAAGCTCATCGGAGCCCTCGATGTGCTGCGTTCCGATACACAGCTCTTGGTCATTTCGCATCAGCGCCGTACTATGGAGGACGCTGACGTTCTCTATGGCGTCTCGATGCAAGCCGACGGCGTCAGCCGCGTCGTCTCGCAAAAACTCGATCGCGAAACCGGAAAGGTCGTGAATGCATAATGGGATTCTTTGACGCTCTCTCGCGCGGACTTGAGCGCAGCCGCGAGGCCCTCAACGAGGTCTTCTACTTTGGCGGCGAGGTCGACGAGGACTTTTGGGAGGACCTTGAGGACACCCTCGTTATGGGTGACATGGGTGCCGAGGTCGCTATTCAGGTCTCCGATGACCTGCGCGATGCCGCAGCCAAGAAGAACCTCAAGACCGCACCGCAGCTTCGTCGCGCTCTGGCCGAGCAGCTTGAGCAGCACTTTGTGCCCATCGAGCGCGATCCGTTCTCCGATACGCCGAGCTGCGTGCTGTTTGTGGGCATCAACGGTGCCGGCAAGACCACGACGGTCGGCAAGATTGCGAGCGCCATGGCTTCCCGCGGCAAGAATGTCGTGATCGGTTCGGCCGATACCTTCCGCGCCGCCGCCATCGAGCAGCTCGATGTGTGGGGTCAGCGCGCCGGTGTTCCCGTCATCAAGCGCGACCGCGGCTCCGACCCGGCGAGCGTTTGTTACGACGTGCTCGACGAGGCCGACAGGCGCGGCAGCGACCTGGTGCTTATCGACACCGCCGGTCGTCTGCATACGAGCCCCGAGCTCATGCGCGAGCTCGCCAAGGTGGTCAACGTGACGCGTAAGCGCGCCGCCAATATGGCCGCCGGCCCCATGCCGGTTTCGGTCGTGCTTGTGATCGATGCCGCCACTGGTCAGAACGGTCTGAACCAGGCGCTCGAGTTTAACGAGGCGCTGGGCCTGGACGGTATTATCATGACCAAGCTCGACGGCACGGCTAAGGGCGGTATCGCCATGGCCGTGGCCGAGAAGCTCAAGCTCCCGATCCTGCGCATCGGCGTGGGCGAGCAGGTCGATGACCTGCAGGAGTTTAACGCCAAAGATTTCTGCCGCGCCCTGGTGGGCGAGTCCAATTAAGGAGTGACTAGTGTTTGATTCCCTGAGCGATCGCCTCAACGACACATTTGACCGCCTGCGCGGCAAGGGTAAGCTGACCGAGGCCGATATTACTTCGGCCATGCGCGACATTCGCATGGCGCTGCTCGAGGCCGACGTTAACTTTAAGGTCGTCAAGGAGTTCGTTGCCAAGACCAAGGAGCGCTGCATGACCGCCGAGGTCATGGAGTCGTTGTCGCCGGCGCAAAACGTCGTCAAGATCGTGCTCGACGAGCTCACCGAGATGCTCGGCTCAACCGAGAGCAAGCTCGTCTTTAGCAACCGCATTCCCAATGTCATTATGCTCGTGGGCCTGCAGGGCTCCGGTAAGACCACGGCAGCCGTAAAGCTTGCCTACCTGCTCAAGAAGCAGGGCCGCTCGCCGTTGCTCGCAGCGTGCGACGTCTACCGTCCCGCCGCTGCCGACCAGCTGGCCACGCTCGGTGGCGAGATTGGCGTACCGGTCTTCCGCGGCGACGGTGCGCACCCGGTCGACATTGCCAAGGGTGCCATCCAGGAGGCCGTCGACCACCTGCGTGACGTGGTCATCGTCGATACCGCCGGTCGTCTTCAGATCGACGAGCAGATGATGCAGGAGGCCGTTGACATCAAGAAGGCCGTCAAGCCCGACCAGGTGCTGATGGTCGTCGACGCCATGACCGGCCAGGACATCGTCAACGTCGTCTCGACCTTTGCCGATCGCACCGACTTTGACGGCGTGATCATCTCCAAGCTCGACGGTGACGCCCGTGGCGGTGGCGCACTTTCGGTACGTCAGGTGACCGGCAAGCCCATCAAGTTCGTGAGCATGGGCGAGAAACCCGATTCGCTTGAGCCCTTCTATCCCGATCGCATGGCCAAGCGCATCTTGGGCATGGGCGACGTCGTCGGCATCATCGAGAAGGCCCAGGAGGCCGCCGATGCAGAGCAGCTCGAGGCTGCCGAGCGCATGCTGCGCGAGGGCTTTACCATGAACGACATGCTCGACCAGATGAAAGCCGTCAAAAAGATGGGCGGTATGAAGGGTATCCTGGGCATGCTCCCCGGTGGTCAGCGTGCACTCAACCAGATGGGCGGCAACCTGGACGAGGGCATCTTCGATAAGAACGAGGCCATCATCATGTCGATGACCAAGGAGGAGCGCCTGCGTCCCTCCATCATCAACGGCCAGCGCCGCGCCCGCATTGCCAAGGGTGCCGGCGTAACCCCCACCGAGGTCAACAGCCTTATGAAGCAGTGGGGCGAGATGAATAAGATGATGGGCCGCATGCGCACGATGGCCAATCAGGCGCAGGCCGGCGGCAAAAAGGGCAAAAAGGGAAAGAAGGGCAAGAAGATGCGCATGCCCAATATCCCTGGCCTGGACGCTATGGGTCTGGGCGGCATGGGCGGCCTAGGTACGGGCGGTCCCAAGTCCGATATGGAGCTGCTGCGCCAGATGGAAGCGCAGATGCGTAATAAGAAATAGAGCTGTAATTCCAGCTTGATATGGCAAAGGCCACTCGGAAGCTACCGGGTGGCCTTTGTTGTTGGCGTTGATTGTTGGGTTGCGTTCGGCTTCGCGTCCCGAGCTCGCGGTGCCGTGCCGTTAGTGGCAGCCGCAGCCCTCATGGCCTTCGTGGTCGTGGTGGCCGTGGCAGCCGCAGGACCCGCCATGCTCATGGGTGTGCTCGTGGTCGTGGCTGTGGCAGCCGCACGTGGCCTCGCCGTTCTGTGCGAGCGTGCCGGCGATAAGGGCCTCGACGCAAGCGTCGCAGCTGCCCTGGGCACCTGCGTATACCGTGATGCCGGCTTGGGTGAGCGCGTTGATGGCGCCGCCGCCGATGCCGCCGCAGATGAGCGTGTCCACGCCGCCGTTGGCGAGCAGGCCCGCAAGTGCGCCGTGGCCGGTGCCGCCGGTGCCCACGACCTGCTCGTTGAGCACCTTGCCGTCCTGAATGTCGTAGATCTTGAACTGCTCGCTGCGGCCAAAGTGCATAAAGATGTTGCCATTGTCGTACGTGGTTGCCACCCTCATGGTGCCGACCCCCTTTGCTGGCCATGCGGCCGTTGTCGTGGTGATGGGGGAGTACGCGATATTGCCGCCTTCGATGATGAGCGCCCGACCATTGACCAACGCGTTTGCCACCTTGCGATGCGCTCGGCTGCAAATAGCCGCCACCGTGGCGCGCGCGATGCCCATCTGCTGTGCGACTGCCTCTTGGTTAAGGCCTTCCAGGTCGCACAGGCGCAGCACCTCGAGTTCGTCGACCGTCATGTCGATGGCGTCTCCACTGGCAAGGCCGTCGGGGGTAAAGCCGCGATATTCGGGGATGATCCCAACACGGCGCAATTTCTCGCGTCTTCCTGCCATACGTGCTCCTTATCTGACATATGTCAACAATAGAATAACGAACGTGCAGATTTACGCAAGAGATTTCTGGCATATGTCAGAAAACAAGGGCTTATGTTTGGGCTGTGGGGCCGCGTGCGCCTGGGCTACAATGAATCTCGCTTGTAGGCGACTGACAGGAGGGTCAATGAGCAAGGCTGATCAACAGTTTGTAACCATGTGCCGCGATATTCTGGACCATGGCACCACCACCGAGGGCCAAAAGGTCCGTCCGGTGTGGGAGGACGGCACCCCTGCCTATACCATTAAAAACTTTGGCGTTACGGCACGCTATGACCTGCGTGAGGAGTTTCCGGCGCTTACCCTGCGTCGTACGGCCCTCAAATCTGCCATGGATGAGATCCTATGGATCTATCAAAAGAAGTCCAATAACGTGCATGACCTCAACAGCCATATTTGGGATGAGTGGGCTGACGAGACCGGCTCCATCGGTAAGGCCTACGGGTATCAGATTGGGCAGAAGAGCCATTATGCCGAGGGCGATTTCGACCAGATGGACCGCGTTCTGTACGACCTTAAGAACACGCCGTACAGCCGCCGCATTATGACGAATACCTATGTGTTTAGCGACCTGTCCGAGATGCACCTGTATCCGTGCGCCTACAGCGTGACGTATAACGTGACGCAGCGCCCGCAGGATGACAAACCGACGCTCAACATGATTCTCAACCAGCGCAGCCAGGACATTTTGGCCGCGAACAACTGGAATGTGTGCCAGTACGCCATCTTGCTGATGATGGTCGCGCAATCGGTCGATATGATTCCCGGCGAGCTGCTACATGTGATTGCCGATGCCCACATTTACGACCGTCATGTCGATATCGTCCGCGAGCTTATCGAGCGTCCGCAGTTTGCCGCGCCCAAGGTAACGCTTAACCCCGATGTGCATGACTTCTATGCGTTTACGACCGACGACCTGATCGTCGAGGGTTATGAGCACGGCCCGCAGGTCAAGAACATCCCCATTGCGGTGTAGGTGACGCGCATGACGTGTAAGCTTTCTGCCATTGTCGCCGTGTGCGATGACTGGGGCATTGGGTGCGAGGGCGACATGGTGGTGTCCAATCGCGCCGACATGCGCCATTTTGTGGCGTGCACCAAAGGGTGCCCGGTTATTATGGGACGCAAGACCCTGCTGAGTTTTCCCGGCGAACGGCCGCTCAAGAACCGCCGCAATATCGTGCTCACGCGTGACGAGAGCTTTGCTGCCGAGGGCGTCGACGTGGTGCATAGCGTCGACGAAGCGCTCGCCGTGGTTGCCGATGAGCCCGTTGCGTGGGTGATCGGCGGTGGCGAGGTGTATCGTCAGTTTTTGCCGTGCTGCGTGGAGGCCGAGGTCACGCATAACCACTGCGTCCATCCCGTGGACACGTACTTTCCCGACTTGGACGCCGATCCCGCGTGGGAGATTGCGCGGCGTGGCGGGGTTGCCACGATTGCCTCGGGCGAGGGTGACGAGGGTCTCGATTATGAGTTCGTGACGTATCGTCGCGTTGAGGCATAAATCGCCTGGCGTGAACGGTATCATCGGGTTGATTGAATGCATGGGGCGGCGCTTAGCGTCGCCTCGTTTGGTATAGATGTGCTGTAAAGAAGGGTGCGGGCTGGCTGCTATGACTGATGCCGTTGAGGTGCTGCGAATCGATTCGCTCGAGGACGAGCGGCTCGATGCCTACGTGCGACTGACCGAGCGTGAGCTTCGCTGCGTGCTGGAGCCGCAGAAGGGCATTTTTATCGCCGAGAGCGCCAAGGTCATCGAGCGTGCGGTGCGTGCCGGATACGAGCCGGTGAGCTTTCTTTTGGGCGAACGCTGGCTCGATCAGATGATGCCGCTGTTTGAGCGCCTGGTTGTGCGCGAGGGCGCGGGTCCGGCCCCGGTGTTCGTTGCCTCCATGGAGCTCATGGAGCAGCTGACGGGTTTTAACGTGACGCGCGGTGCGCTCGCGGCATTCCGTCGTCCACGCCAGATTCCGGTAGCCGAGTTCTTGAGTGGCGTCGTCGAGGCGGCGGGTGAGCGCCCGGTGCGCGTGTGCGTGCTCGAGGGCATTGTCGACCACACCAATGTCGGCGCGATTTTCCGCTCGGCGGCTGCGCTGAACGTCGATGGCATTTTGGTGAGCCCCACTTGCTGTGACCCGCTGTACCGTCGCTCGGCCCGCGTGAGCATGGGCACGGTGTTCCAGGTGCCCTGGACGCGCATTGGCAGCGAGGCGCGCGTATGGCCGCATGATGGGCTGGCGGCGCTGCACGATGCCGGCTTTTCGTGTGCCGCCATGGCGTTGACGGATGATTCGGTGTCGCTGGACGATCCCGTGCTGCAGGAGATTGACCGCCTAGCGATCTTTATGGGTACCGAGGGTGCCGGCTTGGGCACCAAGACCATTGCCGGCTGCGACCGAGCCGCGCGCATTCCGATGGCGCACGGGGTCGATTCACTCAACGTTGCCGCTGCGAGTGCCGTCGCCTTTTGGCAACTGTGCCCGCATGTGAGCAACGAGTACCACTACCAGCCGGGGCTGTATCACTAGGCAGATATTTCGCACCGGGCTCTGGTTCGGGGTGTTTCGGTCGCCGCCAGTCGGTGCTAAGCTGGTTTTGGCTTTCGTTTTAAAGTGCCGTTTTGTTGTTTGACGTACGCTGGTGGGGAGGGCGTGTGGCTAAGAAATCTACGGCTATCGATGTAACGCAGGGCGTTATTTGGCAGCAGCTGCTGTCGCTGTGCGTCCCCATCTTCTTTAGTTCGTTCTTTCAGCAGGCATACACGCTTATCGGTACCTATATCGTCGGTCAGTTTGGCGGCAAGCTTGCGCTGGGTGGCATTCAGGCCACGATGGTGCTTACGGAGCTCTGCATTGGTTTTTGCGTCGGTGTTGGTGCTGGATGTGCCGTTATTACCGGCCAGTTTTTTGGTCAGCACGATGACGAGCGCTTGAGCCGATCGGTCCATACGGCCATGACGCTCGCGCTGGTGGGCGGCATTGTCATTTCCATTCTGGGCATGGTGTTTGTCGAGCCGATGCTTGTGCTGATGAATACACCGCATGAGCTGCTGGCCGAGGGTGTGGCGTATGCCCGTTGCTACTTTGCCGCCATGTTTGCGGCGCTGCTGCTCAATATGGGGACGGCGTTGTTGCGCGCCGTGGGCGACACGCGCGGTCCGGCGGTCATTATTGCCTCCGGCTGCTTCGTCAACGTGGCGCTCGACATTCTCTTTGTCGCCGTGCTGCACATGGAAGCGCTGGGCTGCGGCATCGCGGTGGCGCTGACTATCTGCACCAATGCCACGATGATTGTGATCCGCATGATGCGCGCTCCGGGGGCGTGGCGGTTGTCGCTATCCAAACTCGGTATCGATCGCGGCATTTGCAAGAGCATGCTTTCGTGCGGTTTGCCGCTGGGCGTTCAGTCTGCGGCGTATTCGATCTCCAACGTTTTGATTCAGGTGTCGGTCAACTCGTTTGGAGCCGATGTTACGACCGCTTGGGGTCTTTCCGGTCGCCTGGACGGCATTATCTGGATGGTGACCGAGGCGCTTGGTGTGTCGATTACTACGTTCTCGGCGCAGAACTTTGGTGCGCGCAATTACGATCGCATGCGAAAGGGATACCACACGTCGCTCGTGCTGTCGTTTGTGCTTATCGGTGGCCTGTCTGCCGTGCTGCTGGTATTCTCGGGCCCGCTTTCGCGTCTGTTTATCGACGATGTCGCAATTTCGGCCTACACCACGACGATTCTTCATTTCATCGCGCCGTTCTACGCGATCTTCTCGATTATCGAAAACGCGTCCGGCTCCATCCGTGGCGCTGGCGTGAGCTTCCAGCCTATGATGCTCACGATATTCGGCACGGTCGTGCTCCGCGTGGCGTGGGTGTTCGCGATTATGCCGCTCGACCCCTCGCTCGAGCATCTGCTGCTGGTCTACCCCGTAACCTGGGTAATAACCGCCACGATGTTCACCATCTACCACCACAGCGGCAACTGGCTAGGCCGCGCCACCGTCTAGCCATTGGTGACGTCCGCAATGGCTAGTATTCGATGCCTTGGCGGGCTAGGAGGCCTTCGTCGAAGTAGTGTTTTACGGGGCGCATTTCGGTGACCAGGTCCGCTAGATCGGCGAGCGGGAGAAGATCGCGGCCGGTGAGTACGAGCTCTGTGGTGGCGGGCTTTGTCGCAATGAGCGCCTCGACATCATCGCGCGTCACAAAGCCTCGGCGCATGGCCTCGCCGAGTTCGTCCAAAATCAGAACGTCGACCTGTGATATCTGCTCGCGTGCGAGCTCCATGATCTGCGCGGCGCAAGCCTCGGGCGTGTCGCGGTCGGCTTGTACGATGCGTAGCCCCAATCGAGGCGCTGCGTCATGTTCGGCGCAGTGCAGCTTCTTGGCAAACTGAAGCATGAGTACGTTAAGTCCATAGCCCGTGGCGCGCAGCGCGAGCCCCAGCGCAGCCGTCGTCTTGCCCTTGCCGTCGCCCGTATAGATTTGAACCTTGCCGACTTCCAGTGATGCCATCTCTGTCCTTTCGTGCCCGGCGTCGGTTTATCGTCGCTCGGGTTGGGTATTCTAGAAACCATTATCAACCCCAGTAGATGGAGTTCAAGCAGATGGAGATGGATGACAACAAACGTAGACGGAATATGATCCTCTACGTGCTCATCGCCTTCGTCGTCTACCTCGTGCTCTCGACCGTTCTGTTCCCCAACATCGGTCACACGCAGCAGATTACGAAGACCGATTACTCGACGTTTGTCAAAGCGCTCGATAAGAAGAGCGTCGACAAGGTCGAGTACAACACGGACGATTACACGATTTATTACACCAAGAAGGGCGAGGACGAGAACATCGCCTACAAGACGACCGGTGTGCCGAATGATGCGGGTTTTACCGATCGCGTGCTTGAATCCGGTGCGTCCCTGGAATCGGTCGTTCCCGACAAGAACTCGGGTTTGATGACCTACTACCTGCTCACCCTCATTCTTCCCATGGCGATTTTCTTCCTGATTGGCTGGTGGCTCAACCGACGCATGAAGAAGGCCATGGGTGATGACGGTCCGTCGATGAACTTTGGCGGCGGTGGTTTTGGCGGCGGTGGACTGGGCAAGTCCGGCGCGCGCGTGATCGCCTCCAAGGACGTGGGCGTGACCTTTAAGGATGTCGCCGGCCAGGAAGAGGCCAAGGAGTCCCTCAAGGAGGTCGTCGACTTTCTGGAGAAGCCGCAGCGCTACGAGGAGATCGGCGCCAAACTGCCACGCGGCGCTCTCCTTGTCGGCCCTCCGGGTACCGGTAAAACCCTGCTCGCCAAGGCTGTGGCCGGCGAGGCGGGCGTGCCGTTCTTTAGTATTTCTGGTTCTGAGTTTGTTGAGATGTTCGTTGGCCGCGGCGCCGCTAAGGTTCGCGATCTGTTTAAGCAGGCCAAGGAAAAGGCTCCGTGCATCGTGTTTATCGACGAGATCGATACCATCGGTAAGAAGCGCGATGGCGGCGGCTTTAGTGGCAACGACGAGCGCGAACAGACGCTCAACCAGCTGTTGACCGAGATGGACGGCTTCGATAACCACAAGGGTATCGTCGTTCTTGCTGCTACCAACCGTCCCGACAGCCTTGACCCGGCCCTGCTGCGCCCCGGTCGTTTTGACCGTCGCATCCCCGTTGAGCTGCCCGACCTGACCGGACGTAAGAACATCCTCGAGCTGCATGCAAAGAGCGTGAAGACGGAGCCGCCGATCGACCTGACCGCGATTGCCCGCGCCACGCCCGGTGCCTCGGGCGCCGACCTGGCCAACATCATCAACGAGGGCGCGCTGCGTGCCGTCCGCGAGGGTCGCAAGCGCGCGACTCAGGATGACTTTGAGGAGTCGGTGGAGGTCGTCATCGCCGGCCAGCAGCGTAAGTCCACGGTTCTGTCCGACCACGAGAAACAGGTCGTGTCCTATCACGAGATCGGCCATGCAATCGTTGCCGCTCGCCAGAAGGGCTCTGCGCCGGTCACGAAGATCACCATCGTGCCGCGCACGAGTGGTGCTCTGGGCTACACCATGCAGGTCGAGGAGGATGAGCGCTTCCTGACCACACGTCAGGAGGTCCTGGACAAGCTCGCCGTCTATTGCGGTGGCCGTGCTGCCGAGGAGCTCATCTTTGGTGAGATGACGACCGGTGCCGCCAACGATATCGAGCAGGCCACCAAGCTCGCCCGTAACATGGTGACGCGCTTTGGTATGTCCGATGAGTTTGGCATGATGGCGCTCGGTACCGTTCAGAATGCGTATCTCAACCAGGACACGTCGCTTACCTGCGCTCCCGGTACGGCCGAGCGCGTGGACGCGATTGTCGCCAAGCTGATTGAGGATGCGCACGATCGTGCCCTGCAGATCCTGAAGGAGAACAAGTTTAAGCTCCACGAGCTGGCTCGTTATTTGTACAAGAAGGAGACGATCACGGGCGAGGAGTTTATGAATCTTCTCACGCGCGAGAATCCGCTGATGCCAAAGCAGCAGTAAGGCTGCCTGCGCAGTTTCGAACGCCCCATTTGAGTGTCCATCTCAAATGGGGCGTTCTGCTTGAGGGAGATGCAAATGAAGATCGTGGTGAGTGCCTGCTTGATGGGCGAGAGCTGCAAGTATAACGGACTTGACAATTACCATCGCAAGCTGGTCGAGGCTTGCGAGCGTACGGGGACCGAGGTCCTGCTGGTGTGCCCCGAGGTTTTTGGCGGTCTGCCTACGCCGCGCAAGCCGTCCGAGATTGTGGACGGTGAGGTCCGTACCTGCGAGGGTGTCTCTGTCGATCGCGAGTTTCTCCTAGGTGCCCAGCGTGCGCTCGATATGTGCGAGCACTTTGGCGGCCCGTCCGAGATCGCTGCCTGCATCCTTCAAGACCGTAGCCCCTCGTGCGGCGCGGGTCGCATCTACGACGGCACGTTCAGCGGTACGCTCACCGCGGGCAACGGCGTTTTCGTCGATCTGCTGCTGCGTCACGGGTACCGTGTGATTCCGGCTAGCGAGTTCGATCCCAGCATGCTGGAACATTGTCCATAGCACTCGAACCCAACACTTCCTCACGGGTGACCGTTTTGGCATCATCCGTGAAGTTGATATTGAGTACGACCCGGTCATCAAAGACGTAGACCGAGTTGACAGGTGCCGTACCCAGGCAGCCCCTCCCCGCGGCCCTCGCGCAGGAACGCGCACGCGGCCTTCCCGTCTCTTGCGCCCCTCCCGGAACTGTCCACATCAGTGTAGCCAATCCAGTCCGCAAAGGGCTGCAGCCCGGACAACGCGGCGATGGAGGGCTTCTTCGGCCTGCTCAAGAAGGAGTTCTGGCACGGCAGGGACTGGTCGGACTGGACCCCCGCCCGCTTCATCGAGGAGCTCGGGGGCTGGATCGGTCGATATAATACGGAGAGGCGCAGCGATGTGCTCGGTGGCCGCACGCCGGCTGAGTTCCGCTCCGCGCTGGGAAGGGCCGCGTAACGGTCCAAGAAATCATCCGCAGTCCCCATTCTTGTCCCTTTGGGACAGCTTCTTGTTGGGGCGTGCCTGCCCCAAACCCTGCTAGGAACGAGTACAGCAAACTGGAATTTTCAAATTAGTCTTTGCAAATTACCTTTGAACCTTCACCATCAATTACAATTCCCTGACGGTTGTTAATTGGGCATA
>ERZ773239.238-NODE-238-length-65680-cov-7.405318_pt1 | contig 65680 bp, 56 predicted proteins | sample MGYA00580521_ERZ773239 | MGnify/ENA primary metagenome ERZ773239 (study PRJEB29015, sample SAMEA2737801) | human gut metagenome | biome: human gut; feature: human-associated habitat; material: faeces | place: China | collected 2012 ... | reverse complement strand
TGTGGATGTTTCAGACACGCAAAACAGACCAGATGCTCATAAGTTAATACAATATAAAAAAGCTTTTTTTAAATCTATAAAGCCTGTAATGGATTCGTTAAGCGAAAAAGAAAGAAAATGTATTTATGCAATGCACAAATATGAATTGGGATATGTATGTTTAAAAAATGGAGACAAGATTCAGGGGATAATGTATTGTAAAGCAATATTAAAAAGTCCAAAAGCGTGTAGATTAGCATTGAAAAAAACCATTTTGAAGATTGTCCAGATTTGTAAAAGATAAGTTTGAATAATTGAAATTATCGGGAGGTATTTATGATTCAATCAAAAGCAGATTTACGAGAATATATGGAAGCTGATCGAATTCATTTAGGATATGAATATAAAAAACCTAAAATAAGAGATATTGTATGGCGATATGAAATTTATTTACGAAAAAGCGAATATTATAACAACGTATCGGGGGGGGCATTTCATAAAATAGCAGGTAAATACTATAAAGCATTGTGGAATATATTAGGTTTATTGTGTGGATTTTCAATCGGACTTAATTGCTTTGAGAAAGGATTAAGTATTTCACATATTGGCACTATTGTTGTTAATCATGAAGCAAAAATAGGAGAGAATTGTCGTTTGCATGTATGCGTTAATATAGGAACAGGTTCACCGCAAATAGGAAATAATGTTTATATAGGACCTGGCGCAAAAATTTTTGGAAAAATTAGAATAGCAAATGGAATAAAAATAGGAGCAAATGCGGTTGTGAATAAAGATTTTTATCAAGAAGGAAAAACAATAGTAGGAGTTCCTGCTAAATATATAGAATAAGGCGGAAAAAATTATGAAAGAATTTGGATATTTACTAGCAAAAGTCAAATTTAAAATAAAGAGAAATGATAAAGAAGTAATTAATAAATATTTTAGAAAAGTAGGTATGGAGATCGGGGGGGGGCTGCAACATTTGCTGTAATATAATGACATCTGAACCATATTTAGTTAGGATAGGCGAAAATGTTACTATATCTGGAAATGTTACATTTGTAACACATGACAATAGTATATCGAAGATTTTACCACAATATGTTAACTTGTTTGGATATATTTCAATTGGTAATAATTGTTTTTTAGGTCAAAATTCTACGATAATGTATGGCTGCACATTAGCTAATAATATTATAGTTGCTAGTGGTAGTGTAGTGTGTAATAGTTTTGGTGAAGAAAATATAATTATAGGTGGAAATCCGGCAAGAAAAATTGGTACTTGGGATGAGCTTAAATGCAAGGGAAATCAATCTATGAAACGTAAAGAAGCGCTTAGTGCTGCTAAATGTAAAGAAGATTGGAAATTTATAAAAAGGAAAGAAAAGTGATGATAGAAGAATTAGTGAGCATTGTTGTACCTGTATATAATGAAGAAGAAAATATTGTGCGGGTATGCAATAATTTGAGAGAAAATTTCTTATTATGTATCATATTTATAGGAAAATTAAGTTATTGTTTATTTTGCGTATATCCTTGACGCAAAGTAGTAAAAAGCATATACTGTTGTTTAAAATTAGTTAAGACTAATGAATGAAGGGGTTACTTATTATGGGATTTTTAACAGTTAAAAGGAGCAGTACATGAAGTTTTTTCATTTATCAGATTTGCATATTGGATTAAAACTGATGAACAGGGATCTGCGGGAAGAACAGATAGATATTTTACGGCAGATTACGGAATTGGCCAAGGCAGAGAAACCGGATGCGGTTGTGATTGCAGGGGATATTTATGATAAGGCAGTGCCGGCGGCGGAAGCGGTGGAAATATTTGACGGTTTTATGACAGAACTTAAGAAAGCAGTGCCGAAGGCGGAGATTATGCTCATCAGCGGCAATCATGACAGCGGTCTGCGTCTGAATTGTTTCAGAGAGATTCTGGATGAACAGAAAGTACATATGATCGGATTGCCGCCGAGAACGGAGAATGAATATATCGAGAAAGTGACGCTTACGGACGAATTTGGAACGTTGAACTTTTATCTGCTGCCTTTTGTTAAGCCATCCATGGTGAAACAGATTGTGGGGGTGGATGAGAATGGCAATAATCTATCATATGATGCGGCTTTACACCGGCTTATTGAACGGGAGAAGGTGAATACGACTGAACGGAATGTGCTGGTCAGTCATCAGTTTTATCTGCCTGTGGGCGGCGATGCAGAAAAGGTTGATCGAATGGATTCGGAGATTCGTACAGTGGGCAATATTGATGCTGTGTCAGCGGATGTGTTGGAGCTTTTTGATTATGCCGCTTTGGGGCATATCCATAAGCCTATGAAAGTGGGAAGTGAAGTTTACCGTTACTGCGGAACACCTTTGGCCTGTTCTGTCAGCGAGGCAGGACAGCAGAAAGGTATTATTATGGTAGAAATGGGATCAAAAAACTCAGTGAAGACAACGATACTGCCTCTGAAACCGCTGCGTGAAGTCAGGATCATCAAAGGCAGTCTTGAAGATGTTCTTGCGCAGGCCTGCGAGGATTTTGTAACAGTGATTTTGACGGACAAAGTTGATTTGGATATTATGGATATGCAGGACAGAATCCGTATGGCTTTTCCGTACTTATTGGAAATCCGGCGGGAAGTACTGCGGAAAGCGGATTATAGTGATCAGATGATGGCGGAGAAGGAACAGGATCCTTTTAAGCTGTGTTGTTCTTTTTTGAAAGATCTGGACGATGAGGAGAAAGCAGTTCTTCAGGATGTCATTCATACTGTACAGGGGGTGAAGTAGATGAAACCGATTCAGCTGACAATGCAGGCTTTTGGGTCATATGGCAAGAAAACTGTGATTGATTTTACAAAACCGGATCAGAACTTGTTTCTGATTACAGGAGATACAGGTGCAGGCAAGTCAACGATTTTTGATGCCATTGTCTTCGCACTTTATGGCGAAGCAAGTTCCGTGGTGAATAAGAAGAATGGCACTGAATTACAGAGCCAGTTCTCAGAGAATTCAGTGGAACCCTTTGTGGAATTGGTTTTTTCGGAGCGTGAAGGCAGCGAGGATGTGCATTATACAGTTAGGCGTGTGCCGAAGCATATTCGTCCGCTGAAAAGGGGCACCGGATTTAAGGAAGAGAGCGGCAGTGTGTCTCTTATTATGCCTGATGGAATGGAATATCCGTCGAAGGAGACAGATAAGAAACTGGAGGAAATTGTAGGACTGACAAAGGGCCAGTTTATGCAGGTGGCCATGATCGCGCAAGGGGAATTTATGGCTTTGCTTCGGGCAAAATCCGATGAAAAAAAGGTTATTTTCAGAAGACTTTTTAATACGGAACTGTATCAGGACATTGTGGATGAGCTGGCAAAGCGGCGCAAGGATAAGCAGGGGAAGATCGCACAGATTAAGACGGCCTGCCAGACGGAAGTGGGTCATATCATTGTGCCGGAGACTGAGATATCAGAGAAAACAGAAACGGGTGCTGCTGAAAAAGCTGATGATGCTGCCGAAACAGATGATAGCTGCAGCAGAAAGATTCATCTGAAGGATCTTAAAGATAGAATTTTAAAATCAGAACGCTTGTCGCTGGCAGATATGGAGGCATTGCTGCAGGAACTTCAAAGGACTTGTGAACAGTTGAAGGAGAAAGTAAAGCATTCAGAGGAACGAAGAAATCAGTTGAATCAGGATTATCTTGAGAGGAGAGATGCTTCAGCGAAGGCTGAACAATTGCAGGAGCGTTTCAAAGAATTAGATTTGGCAGAAAGAGAGCTGGCTGAGTGTGAGAAAGAGAAAAATCTGGTGGGAAAATGGCAGCTCCTGACCGGACAGATTGAAGCAGCCTGGGATGTGCAGGCAGTTTGGCAGCGCTATCAGGATGTGAAACAGCAGCTTGAAGCGACAGAGAAGGCATTAAAGAGTCATGAGCTGGCATTGCCGGAGGCGGAAGAAAACTATGGACAGTCGAAGAAGGCTTTGCAGCAGGCAAAAGCAGCACAGGAACAGGCCTTGACAGAATATTCCAAGATATTGGAGCGCGTTGAAAAAGATTTGAAGTCCTTTGCTAAAATTGCCGCTTCAAAGCAAGCTGCGGCGGAGGCCGGGAAGATGGCAGAGGCTGCCAGCCGGCAGGAGAAGGAAGCAGCAGACAGTCTGAATTTGCTTGAGGAACAGGAGAAGCAGTGGCAGCAGCAGGCGGAGAAATTGTCGGATACGGATAGTCGAGCAGCCATTTTGCTTGGACAGCAGCGGGAAATCAGGGATATGGCTGAAAATCTAAAAAACTGGCAGAGAGAAGAAGAAAACTGTTACAGGCAGAGGCAGACAGCGGAAAATGCACAGACAGCCTATATACAGGCACAGGATATATACATCAGAGAAAACGAAGTCTATACGCAGGCGAGCAGTGCGTTTTTTGATGCACAGGCCGGTATTCTTGCAAAGAAATTGCAGCCGGGACAGCCCTGCCCGGTCTGCGGTTCAGTGGAGCATCCTCATCCGCATCAGATGGAGAGAGCATCTCTGACAAAGGAGGAACTGGATGTTCTGGCACAAAAGCTCCAGAAACTTCAGAAACAGCGGGAAAAAAAGTCAAATCAGGCAGGAGCAGCGGCCGCCGCTTTGGAGGCAAGTGAAAGATCTTGTCATCAAATGGGAGAACAGCTTTACCGTAAAGCACAAGCCTATGATAATGGCGGCAAGAACTGTGAGACTGTTGATGCCAATGATGCTTTTGATAGTCAATGGCTTGCAAAACAGTTGAAGAGATGGCAGCGGGAGTGGCAGGATAGAGACAGTCAGCTTCAGAATGACAGGAAAAACTTATTGCAGCTGAAGCAATTGATGGAAGATGCTGTATCCAAAAAGAAAGAACTGTCAGAAAAAAAGGAGAAGGCTGGTCAGCAGCTGTCTCAGATTAAAGTGCGGCTTGCGGCAGCAGAGGCTGCTTTGGAGAATATGGAGACATCCACTTATTATGAATCTGAAACAACTGCCAGAGAGATATTGACAAAAGCATCAGAAAAGAAATCGGACAGCGATAGAAATTATAAATGCTGCGAAAAGGCAGAGCAGGAGGCTGGAAATCGTAAGGAGAGGACAGAAGAGAGGATTCATCAGTTCCGTCAGAGTCTGCCGTCGCAGCAGGAAGCATGCAGCGAAAGAAAAACAGCCTATGAACAGATAATGGAGAACAGACAGCTGACTGAAACACAATGGCAGTCACTGACAAAGCATTATACAAAAGAAGACAGACAGCGCCTTGCAGAGCAGATTAATCGATGGCAGGAAAAGAAAATTGCAGCAGAAAGGCTGAAAGAGGCATCAGAAGCGGCAATTGGAGATTGTATGAAGCCCGATATGGAGCAGCTTCTTTTGCAGCAGAACGAGGCAGAAGCAGCATGGAAAAAGGAACAGGAAGTTTATGACAGATATACAGAAATATATAAGACAAATCTCAAGGTTTATGAGGCGCTGATGCCGAAGATGAATGAGCGAAGCAGGATCATGGAAGAACACAGAAGGCTGGATGATCTTTATAATCTTCTGGCGGGCAAGGTGACAGGATCGCGTATGGATATTGAAACTTATGTGCAGCGTTACTATCTTGAAAGGATTCTTTATGCGGCAAATCGCAGATTTCTTGAAATGTCAGTCGGCCAGTTTGAATTGCGGATGTGTGATATCACAAAGGCCGGTGAGGGTAGAAACAGGGGCCTTGATCTGATGGTTTATTCCAATGTCACCGGCAAGGAGCGGGAAGTTCGTACTCTTTCAGGCGGCGAATCATTTATGGCTGCGCTGTCACTGGCATTGGGGATGGCGGACCAGATCCAGCAGAGCTCATCGGCGATTCATCTGGATATGATGTTTATTGATGAGGGATTTGGATCACTGGACAGTCATTCGAGAGATCAGGCGGTTCGGGTACTTCAGCAGATGGCAGGGGGCTCGAAGCTGATCGGCATTATTTCCCATGTATCGGAATTGAAGCAGGAGATAGAGGATCAGCTTATTGTCAGTAAGAATGAAGATGGAAGTTCAGTCAGATGGCAGATTAGCTGAGTGACTTTACGACCTTTTTCGGATAAAATGCTGCAATTTTATTTTGATAACAATTTTGAAAAACAGAACATGAAATTATGGAGCCGGTATAGTCAATCATACTTTTTTGCGTTATAATGGAAAAGAAACGCGTCTGAACAGCAGATCGGACACTAAGCACAGAAAGAATTCTCAACAGAGATTTAGATAGGATACAGGGAGAAAGAGTATGGATGCATGTAATAAAATGACAAAAGAACAGGCATTAAAGGAAATGGAGCTTTTTAAGGCAGTATTTGACGGGGGACGTTTGATTGACGCACATGCTCTGAAGATGATGGAGAAGGGACTTGGTGCCTATTCCCAATCGGAAGTTGGCCAAGTCTTTGATTTCTGGGAGAAGGAGCATCCATGTGAGAATGATAGCTGTGTTGTGCTGCAGGCGTTCAGGGACAGGACTGTCCATACAAAACTTGAATATATTGAATCAGTCCTTTATGAAGTGACAGCCAGATATATGGAACTGGATGATGAACCGTATGTGATGGAACTGGTCAAGAAAATGGACGAGAATTACATGATCGATGAGACACAGAAGGAGAGATTACTGCGTCATTTCGGCGGATATCATGATCAGCTTTACAAGGATGTACTGACAGGTGCGTACAACAGACGCTATTTTGAAGAGAAGATCCGAAAGTCTACGACACCGGCCGGTATTGCCATGATCGATCTGGATGATTTCAAATTATACAACGATTCCTTTGGCCATGATACCGGTGATGTGGTGTTGATCACATTTGTGAACATTATCAAGAGCTGTACCAGAAAGACAGATATGCTTGTTCGATACGGCGGTGATGAATTCCTTTTGCTGATGCCGGGAATTAAAGAAGATAATTTCAAGAATAAACTGATGCAGATCCAGGAGGAGATCAGGAAAGCGGATGTTCCGGGATATGGCGGCCTGCGTTTATCGGCCAGCATTGGCGGTGTGATGACCAATGGGGGCGCGATTGAGGATGCCGTCGGAAGAGCCGATAAAATGATGTATCAGGCCAAAAACCGCAAGAATATGGTCGTCACTGAGGATAATCTGGTGGCTGATGACATTAAGAAAGGAATGCTTCATGACTGGGAGAAGATCAGACAGCTGATCCTGATTGTTGATGATTCGGAATTGAACAGAGCCCTTCTTTCTGAGATGCTCAAGGATGATTTCAGAATACTTGAGGCGGCGAATGGCAAGGAATGCCTGGAAGCACTTGAACAGTATGGAACAGGTATTTCCCTTGTATTGCTGGATATCAATATGCCGGAATTGAATGGTTTTGAAGTGCTGGTACAGATGAACAGGAATCATCTCATCGAAGATATTCCGGTTATCATGATTTCCAGTGATGACACGGAAGTGAATATCAAGAGAGCGTATGATATGGGTGTCTCGGATTATATTCGCAGACCATTTGATGCACAGGTTGTCTTTCGCCGTGTCTTCAATACCATTAAACTTTATGCGAAGCAAAGAAGGTTGGTCACCCTTGTGACAGATCAGATCGATGAGAAAGAAAAGAATAATCAGATGATGATCCGGATTCTTAGTCAGATTGTTGAATTCCGTAATGGTGAAAGTGGTCTCCACGTACAGCATATCAATGTACTGACAGGGTTGCTGCTGGAGCGGCTTGTTCAGAAAACAGAATGTTACAACCTGGCATGGTCAGAACAGTATGTGATCACACTGGCATCCGCCCTGCATGATATCGGTAAGATCGGTATTGATGATAAGATATTGAATAAGCCAGGCAAACTGACCAAAGAAGAATTTGAGATTATGAAGACACATACACTCATCGGCGCATCGATACTTGAAAATCTTGGATTGTATCAGGAAGAGCCTTTGATCAAGACTGCTTATCAGATTTGCAGATGGCATCATGAGCGGTATGACGGCAATGGATATCCGGATGGCTTAAAGGGTGAAGAGATACCGATCGCAGCACAGGTTGTCTCTGTAGCAGATGTGTACGATGCACTTGTCAGTGAACGTGTATACAAGAAAGCCATTCCCCATAAGAAAGCTGTTCAGATGATCCTGAATGGCGAGTGCGGTGTATTTAACCCGATTCTGCTGGAATGTCTGGTGGATATCGAGGGGGAGATCCACCGGGAAATGGAAAAAGAATAGCAGAGCAGGTGCTGCATATCTGAAAGAAAATCTTGAACAAGTTATATTTTACAGGAGGACCGATAACGCAATGAACATTCTGTTGATAGGAGGCACCAGCAGTCTGATCAATCATTTGATTTTGAAACTGAGAAAAGAGGGCCACAGAGTTTTTTTGCTGACGGGAAGTAAATATAAAAAAAATAAATACGAAAAAGTATTCGAAAGATATGATTTCCCTTATGAAGGAGATTATCTTCGGGAGATATTTGACAGTGTCAGCCCGGATATCACCGTTTTTATGGGAGCCTTTGACAGCAACTATCGGTGGCAGGAGGAAGGCAGAGAAGCAGTTCGATTTGCTTCCAACCTGATGAATATGTTAGTGGCCTGTTCGGAGATAAAAAAGGGAAGAGTGATCTTTCTGTCATCGGATGCTGTTTTTGAAGGCGATTATGAAGAAGCAATTTGCGAAGATGAGACGCCTTCAGGAAAAACTTTTCGTGGAACAACATTGGCACAGGCGGAGCAGATCTGTGCCAATGTTCGTAAAAATTGGGAGATGGATGTGACAGTTTTGCGTCTGGCACATTTATATCATATACCGAAGAGCCTGGAGGATGCGGACAATCTTCCGGCAGGAATGTGTATTGAAGCACTGCGTGATGGGGCAGTCAGAGCAGATGAAAGCCATGAATTTTCACTTTTGCATGAGAATGATGCGGTAGAGTATATTTATCGGGCAATCCATAAGCAGGAACATCAGTATGATATCTATCATCTGTCATCGGCCAATGCGGTCAGTGAAGTAAAATTAGCAGGACTGATCAGGCAGAGCATGAACAAGAATATAGGTATTTCGGCTTTTTCAGGTGTTGGAGGATGCCATATACTGGATGGCAGCCGGTTTGCGGCAGAGTATGGCGTTCAGGAGTTCTGCAGCCCGGAAAAATACATTCAGCAGATGGTTGTTTATATGCAGAAACACAAAGCCGTTTTCCTTGAGAATAAAAAAGAAAAGACGCCATTTTTTGAAAGAGTGTTGAAAAAATGGGGATGGGCTGTACGGGCTTTGGTACCGTTTATTGAGAATCTGATCTGTTTTATTCCATTTTTTATGCTCAACAACAGGACAGCAGAGAGCCAGTATTTTGCCAATCTGGACTTTTATCTTTTGTATGTCCTGCTTTTTGCGGTTATTTATGGTCAGCAGCAGGCCTCGTTTTCAGCTGTTTGTGCAGTGGCAGGCTACATTTTCAGACAGATGTATCATCGGTCGGGATTTGAAGTTGTATTGGATTACAATACCTATGTATGGATCGCCCAGCTGTTTATCGTGGGTCTGATTGTAGGTTATCTGAGAGATCAGATCCGTGCTATGAAGATGGAAAGCAAAGAGATGGAGGAGTATCTATCCGGGCAGATTCAGGATATTAAAGATATTAATTCCACCAATGTACGTGTAAAAGAAGTAATGGAGCAGCAGCTCATTGATCAGAAGGACAGTATCGGCAAGATTTACAGTATTACATCTGAGCTGGACCGTACAATGCCAGATGAAGTATTGTTTGATGCCGTAGAGATGATGGAACGACTGATGGGAACAGAGGATGTTGCCATTTATAACGTAGTGAACGGTGATTATGCCAGAATGTTTTCCGCCAGCTCCCAAAAAGCCAGAGAACTTGGCAATTCCATTCGTTACAAAGAAATGTCGGTCATGTATGATGCATTGAAGGAACATAGAGTTTTTATCAATAAATCCCTGGATCCGCAGTATCCGCTCATGGCAAACGCCATCTTTGAAAATGAAGAGATGCAGATGATTGTGATGCTTTGGGGACTCAGCTGGGAGCGGATGACATTGGGACAGGCCAATATGCTGGTTGTTGTCAGTGCTTTGATTCAGAATGCAGTTCTGAGCGCAAGAAGATATCTGCAGGCTCTGGAGGAAAAGCGATATATTGAAGGATCCCGTATCCTTGATCAGGAAGCATTCAGTTCACTGGTGACTGCTTATTATCATGCAAAGGAACGCAATCTTGTAGAGTGTGTGCTGCTGCAGCTTCAGCTGCCGAAGAATACTTACAAAACCCAGGGAGACAAAGTAAGCTGTCTTGTGAGAAATTCGGATTATCTGGGAATATTGGATGGCGGCCTGTATATTCTCTTAACAAACACCGATTGCACAGAAGCAGATTTTGTCAAGAGAAGATTACAGGAACATGAAGTACAGAGTGAGATTATGGAGTATATGCCGGTATGAGTCGGGAATGGTGGCTTTTATTAATTTTATTGATCCTTAATTTATCGATCGTTATTATTTATCTGGTTTGGAATCTTCTGATCTGGTGCAGGGAGAATAAGCCTGCTGTGATCATGAAAGCGGCAGTCATGCTGCTGTGTCCGGTGATCGGCCCCCTTTTCCTGATGCTTGGTTTTTTGTTCTATAAATTATTTATGGGGCAGGCAATGGATCTTGAAGATGTCATCTTCAATAAAGAGAAAGTAGAAACATTTATGCATCCGGATGAAGATATGGAGAGAAATATGGTTTCTATTGAAGAAGCGCTGGCTGTAACGGACAAGGGCAATCTCCGGACATTGATGATGAATGTGATACGTGGTGATTACAGTCAATCACTGTCTGGGTTTTTGATGGCCCTGAACAGTGATGATTCGGAAACTGCCCATTATGCGGCATCTGTACTTCAGGAAGTCTTAAATGGATTCAGAGTGAATGTTCAGCGAATGTATAAGGCTGCGCTGGAGGAAGATGAAGGGCAGAAACAAAGATGTGTGGAATTGATCGAGTACATGAATCCTATTCTGGAACAGCATGTGCTGACAGAAATCGAACAGAGATCCATGACGGAGCGTATGGATGAAACAGGAGATTTGCTTTTTTCATTGGATCAATATGGAATAGGCAGTCACATTTATGAAATCCTTTCCATGAGAAACCTTGAAGCCGGACAGACGATCAATTGTCAGAAGTGGTGTGACAGGGGAGCGGCAGCCTATCCGGATACATTGGTAAGCTATAAATGCAGATTGAAATTATACTTCGAAACGAAGAACAGGACGGCTTTTTTTGCTGTGCTGAATGATTTGAAGCAGTCTGAGATTATGATAGACAGTGAAACCCTTGAAATGGTTCGAATCTTTATGTAATCAGCAAGGGGACGTCAATATATCAATCAGGGCTTTTGGGGATTTTGTCATTGATGATGGAGATGTTCAGACGACGGATCAAGAAATGGAGAAATAGCGAATGGTTTCCAAAAGAAATTTTTTCAATATTATGATCATGATGGTAACGCTGTTGTTTTTGTTTCAGTTTTCAATGGTCATCAGAGCACAGAGCAGCAGTTATGACCATAACAATGCGGTTTCTGAGAATCCGCTGAGCGGACAGGATGCATGGCAGCAGGCGAAGATGAAGTTATCGGCATTGACAGAGGAAGATGATCCCTATGTGCTTTTTGTCGGTGATGCTGCCGGCGGTATGGGTCAGGCTGTCAGCAGTTGGTGTACATATCGTAAAAAAAATATCATTGTTACAAAGTCAATGACAGAATTGACAGATTATGTGAAATTAATGCCTGAGATGATTGTGTTGGAGTCAGAATCCTATGCGTTGGAAGGGGCATCTCTGAAAAAACTGGAGAAGCTGGAGAAAGAAGGCGTCATCATCGTATTTGGTTCCCTTGAAGATGTGGATGCGATCCGGAATAACAGTGAATTAATGGACTTTCTCGGAATTCAGAGCATAGCGGCAAAGGAAAAGCAGCTGACCGGAGCGAAATTGTTTGAAGGTTTTCTGCTTGGAGGAGAAGAATGGTACCAGACATCAAAAAACGATAAATATGCTGAAGAAAAACAGGATTTGGATCTGACAGTACCATGGTATCAGATCGGCAGCGGAACAAAAGCATATATGGTTGGTTTGATTAAAGAGAAAACCGGAGAAAAAGAAGCCATTCGAAATGAAGATGTGCCGTCACTGATATGGAGAAATGGTATTGACAACGGCAGTGTATTTGCAGTGTGCGGTGATTATATGAAAGACAGTACAGCCATCGGTATCCTTGATGGCATGATGGCAGAAGCCAATACTTATTATATTTACCCGGTTGTCAATGCACAGAATCTGGCGGTTGTTAATTTTCCGGAATTGTCAGATGTCAATAATGATGAGATGCAGAATTTATACAGCCGTTCATCAATGGGGCTACAGAGAGATGTTTTATGGCCGGCTTTAATATCAGCCATGGATTTGAGCCATTTGCGGGTGACAGCATTTCTTCATAAAGAAGATACGAAGAATAATGATTCAGATACCGATACGCTGCGCTTTTACTTGAGACAATTAAAAGAGCAGAACGGAGAAGCGGGCATTTTGCTGGATCAGACGAATACAGCGTCGTTGCAGTCGTATCTTGCATCATCGGGAAGCCAGTATCAGTATGGGGCTTTTTATTCAGAAGATCCGTCAATGGCTTTTTATGAAGAACAAAAGGATCAGCCTGTATTTGAAAATATACGGACGCTGATGTGTCCGTATTCAGGAGCCCATCCGGTATTGTCTTATTATAATGATGATGTAACGCTGCAGGAAGCAACCAGTGACGGTGTTCACTATACATTTAGTGATGATATACGGATGAGAAGTATTCAAAGTGCCCTTGGCTATACAGGAATTGTGTTGGATCTGAGCGATGTATTCTGGCCAAATGGAACATCCGACGGTTGGGAAGTCCTTCAGGAGCGTTTGACAAGTAATCTGCGGACTTACTGGAAAAAGTTTTCGTGTTTTGACAGCACAACACTTTCAGAGAGTGACCAGAGAGTTCGTAAATTTCTGAATATGAACTATGAGGCAACATATTTCAATAAAGAAATAGTATTAAAAACAACGCAGCAGGACAGCTGGTTTGTTCTGAGGACACATGATGCCCCGATTCAAAAGATATCAGGCGGTACCTGGTCGGAAATTGAGAAAGATGCATATCTGATTCACTGTGAAGATGATACAGTGGTCATTGAGTTAAAAGGTGATGCGTCACTATATCCTTCAAAAGATTAAGAAAACAAATGAAAAGAGGTGATAAAATGAAGGTCTGTATCGTGGCAGAAGGATGTTATCCATACATGGTCGGCGGTGTATCCGGTTGGATCAATAGTATGATACAATCTTTCCCGAACATTGAATTTATCGTACTTGCAATTGTCGCTAATCGCTCTATGAGGGGGAAGTTCAAATATGAGCTTCCTGATAATCTGACGGAAGTTTATGAAGTCTATCTGGAAGACTATGAATGGAAAACAGGAGTCAGATATCGGGATGTACATCTGAATCAGGAAGAATACCGTCAAATGAGAAATATGATTTTGAATCAGGATACGGACTGGAATGTCATTTTTGACCTTTTTCATGATAAGATTCGTTCTGTCAATGATTTTTTGATGGGAAAAGATTTCTTTCACATTGTTCGGGAATGCTATGAGATGAAGTATGCCAATATTATCTTTTCGGATTTTCTCTGGACCATGCGTTCGATTTATCTGCCTCTGATGCTTGTATTAAAAATGGATGTACCGGAGGCTGATCTTTATCATTGTGTGGCAACGGGTTATGCCGGTGTACTGGGCAGCATGGCCAAACATTTTCATGGAAGTTCACTGCTGATTTCCGAACACGGTATTTATACCCGTGAAAGAGAAGAGGAGATCATCAAGGCAGAATGGGTCAGAGGAATCTACAAGAATATGTGGATCGAACAGTTCAAGAAGATGTCACTGCTGGCTTATCGTCAGGCAGATATGGTGACATCCCTTTATGAACATGCGAAGAAACTGCAGATTGAGCTTGGGTGTCCTCCGGAAAAGATACAGGTGACACCAAACGGCATTAATACAGAACGCCTGGCAGATATTCCCCAGAAAACAGAGGATGAGCAGCAATGGGTCAATGCGGGGGCGGTACTTCGTGTTACACCGATCAAAGATGTGAAAACGATGATACAGGCTTTTGCCTTTGCAAAGAAGCAGGTGCCGCAGTTGAAACTTTGGATCATGGGTCCGACGGATGAAGATCAGACCTATGCAGATGAGTGTTTTGAACTGGTGAAAACACTGGAGCTTGATGATGTTGTATTTACAGGCAGAATCGATGTGAAGGATTATCTTGGCAAAATGGATTTTACACTGCTTACCAGTATCAGTGAAGGACAGCCGTTGACGATTCTCGAAAGCTTTGCGGCTCACAGACCGGTTATTGCAACAGATGTTGGTAATTGCCGTGAGTTGATTTATGGCAATCAGGATGAATTTGGAGAGGCTGGCATCCTGACTCATATTATGAATCTGGAGGAAATTGCCGGAGCGATGGTTGAACTGGCGATGAATGATGCAGTGAGAACGGCAATGGGAGAGGCAGGATATCGAAGAGTCATGGCTTTTTACAGAATTGAACAGATGAAAGACGTTTACAAAAAAATTTACCGGAAATTTTCGGATCAGCATCAGAAAGCATGGACAGAGGAACCATTTAGGATTTAGGACAGGGAGATGAGATAAGATGGCCGGAATTGGTGTCAGGTTAAATAAAATCTATGGAAAAAATACATTGACAACAGATCTTGTCGGTGTAGGATATAGTACAGTTGTAACAATCGCACCGATGCTGGTTGTTATTGGTGCCATTGTGGCGATGGAATATTTTCTTGGATTTTCCAGAATCGGGTATAGGGAGAGAGAACTTTTTTCTAGTACGATACTTTATATTTTTATCTTTTCACTTTTGACAGCAGCACCGTTCAACTCGGTGTTGTCCCGGTATATGTCAGATGTCATTTACAATGAAACCTATGAAGATATTTTGCCCTGCTATTATCTGGGACTTTTGATGAATGTCGTTTTCAGTGCTTTGCCGGGAATTCCTTTCTGCATCCATGAGCATTTTGTCGGCGGCGTCAATGTGATCTATGTATTTACCGGATATTGCGGCTATATGGCGCTTGTATTTGTTTTCTATTCCATGCTGTATTTGTCTATTTGTAAAGACTATAAGAAAATTTCATTTTTCTTTATGATCGGAATGATTCTGACTGTGCTGATATCACTCTTTTTTGTCAAGGTAATCGGGTGGCCGGTGACCTACAGTATGCTGCTGTCGATCACAATCGGTTTCTGGATGATCGCAGCACTGGAATTTTCTGTTGTCAGAAGCTATTTCAGGGTCAACAGCGGAAAGTACAAAGAGGTGTTGGAATATTTCAGAAAATACTGGCAGCTTGTAATAACTAACTTCTTATATATCCTTGGCTTATACGTGCATAATTTTGTTTTTTGGACAACGGATCTGAGAATGGTGGTGGCAAAGAGTTTTGTCAGTGTGACAACTTATGACATGGCCACATGTCTTGCCATGTTTACCAATATATCTGCCAGTGTTATTTTTATTAGCCGTGTGGAGATGCATTTTCATGAAAGATACAAAGTGTATTCAGAGGCTGTAACCGGCGGACGAGGTGAAGATATCCGAGTAGCCAAGAAGCGAATGTTCAGGCTGTTGTCGGAAGAACTGGTGAGTCTTGCCAGAGTGCAGTTTATTATTTCACTGATCATTTTCCTTCTGGCAATGGTTCTTCTTCCGAAATTCGGATTTGGCGGTTTAACACTGCGTATTTATCCATGCCTTGCAGCTGGTTATTTCATATTATTTTTGATGTATGCAGAGATTATCTTTTTGTATTATTTCAATGATCTGTCGGGAGCAGTACTGACCGGGGTTGCCTTTTGCTTATCTGTGTTGGTCGGAAGTATCATTTCCACACAATTTCAGGATATATGGTATGGTGCAGGACTGATGGCAGGCAGCTTTGTCGGATGGACTGCGGGATACTTAAGGCTGCGTTGGCTTGAAAGGAATCTGGATGAACATATTTTCTGTAAAGGAATGCTTATGAAGAGCAGACATTTACCAAAACCTTCTTCAAAGGTTTACAGCAGATATACAATACAGAAGGGAGTGGATGATTAATGACGATGGCAATAGCTTTGAGAATTGTATTGATTCTTTTGGGATGTTATCTTCTTGTGATGACGTTGTTGTCACTGGCACGAAGAAAAATGTCTGAACAATTTTGCCTTGTATGGGCATTGATGTCAGTGCTGATGGTTTTGACCGGTTTTTTATTAAAACCTTCTTCCATAGAACGTTTTATCAGTGCCAGAGGCTTTATTCTGATTATAATCGCACTTTTTGGTGTTTTGTGGGGACTTTGGTTTATCAGTACGCAGGTATCCATTCTGATCAGAAAGAATCAGGAACTGGCAATTCAGATTTCACTTTTAAATCAGGATATCGAACGATTGTCGACAGAAATCGAGGAATATAAAAAGACCTTGCAATCACGGTTCCAGAGGAATAAAATAGAAACAAATAACAGGTAAGACCTGTAAATTCTGAGGGATACCTATGAAAAAAGTATTATTTGTGATCAATACACTGGGGCAGGCGGGGGCTGAAAAAGCACTGTTGGAATTGATGAAGCACTTTTCGCCGGATGAGTATGAGGTGTCATTATATGTATTGCTTGGGCAGGGAGAGCTGATTCATGATCTGCCTCGCTATGTCAAAGTTCTGAATAAAGATTATTCGGATGCTTCCGTGCTATCAGGAAAAGGCAAGAAAATTCTCAAACAGCGAGTTTTCAGAAGATTATTTCAGAAGGGCGCTTTGCTGAAGAATTTCCCCGGGATATTATGTGCATTAGCAGATGGTTTGAGAAGAAAGAAACTTGGAATAGATAAGCTTCTGTGGCGGGTGATGTCTGACAGTGCCTGGTATCCGGATGAGCATTATGATCTGGCGGTTGCTTATATTGAAGGCGGCGCCACCTATTATGTACATGATCATGTCCGGGCAGACAAAAAGATGACATTTTTGCATGTGGATTATAGACAGGCGGGTTATACGAGACAGTTAGATCAGGATTGTTACATTGATTATGATAAGATTTTTACAGTATCTTCGGAGGTCAGCAGGAGTTTTTTGTCTGTTTATCCGGAATGTAAAGGAAAAACCGAAGTGTTTCATAATCTGATTGATCAGGAAGAAATCAGGAGGAAGGCAATGCTGCCCGGAGGATTTTCAGATATTTATGATGGCTTTCGGATACTGACGGTGGGACGCCTGACATCTCAGAAAGCTTATGAGATTGCGGTGGATGCCATGTATAAAGTGAAAAATGCAGGTGTCAGGGCCAGATGGTATGTGTTGGGTGAGGGGGAACTAAGAAACAGTCTGCAGGCTCAGATTGATGGTCTCGGGCTGCAGGATGATTTTATTTTGTTGGGAACGGCTGCAAATCCGTATCCGTACTACAGACAGTGTGACCTGTATGTACATGCCACCCGCTTTGAGGGAAAAAGCCTTGCTATTCAGGAAGCCAAGACCCTTGGATGTGCTGTTCTTGTCTCGAATTGCAGCGGCAACAGAGAGCAGGTAACAGATGGTGTCGATGGTGCTATGTGTGCATTATCCGCAGAGGCAGTGAGCCAAAAAATCATTGATCTTTTGAGTGACAATGAAAAGCGGCATCAATATGGAGAAAGGGCAGCTGTCAGTCGCATCAACAATGATGTAGATATTAGAAAAGTTTTTGAATTACAATCCGAAAAGGGATGATAATAGATGAAAGTCAAAAAAGAAGTATTGATTATTATACCAGCCTATAATGAGGAGAAAACGATCCCGCAGCTTCTTCAGCAGCTTGAGCAGGCGAAGATCACGGATTATGCGGATGTACTGGTGATGAATGATGCATCTGCGGATGCCACAAGCTGGGTGACAAAACAGCAAAAGTGTACGACGGTGGTCAGTCATGTGTTTAATCTCGGATATGGCAGTGGCCTGCAGCTTGGATACAAATATGCTATACGGCGTGGATATCAGTATGTGATACAGATGGATGCTGACGGACAGCATGATGTCTGCAATATCTCTGCCTTGTATCAGGCATTGAAAACACCGGATGCAGATGGAGAACTTCCGGACATTGTTTTGGGCGCCAGATTTATGAAAGGCAGTCCGGAATTTGACGTATCTCTGGCAAAGAAGATAGCTTTTGTTCTTTTCAGAAACATGATACGGATTGGAACAGGTGTACATATCAATGATCCTACGACGGGGCTTCAGGGACTGAATTGGAAAACCGTCCTGTTTTATTCGAAATTTGAACATTTTGATGACAAATATCCGGATGCCAATATGATCATGCAGATGCTGCTGTTGGGATTTAAGATCCGAGAGATACCGGCTGTTATGCATCAGCGTACAGAAGGTGTCAGTATGCATTCGGGGTTGAAGCCCTTTGTTTATATGTTTCGAATGACTTTCTCAATTATTGCAGTCTGGATTCGGGAAAAAATATTAAAAATAGATGTTGGTGATATTGATGAGCTTCGGTTTTATCCAAGAAAGAACAGCTGATAATTGGTATTTTCATCAGGCAGAGCAATCATGTGATGGAAAAACCAGGCCAAATCCCATGCGCGGCTGGTACAGTATCTATACATTTCAGGCAGAGCAGAAACCGGATTTTGAAGATTTGAAGTGGTGCCTGCAGGAGAATGAAAGTATGGCCCTTGTCATTTTTGATATCGGTTATTTTAAAAATAAGGCATTAAGCAAGGATGCCCTTTTATATTTAGCACAAATTCTGGAATTTTTTTCTGAACATGAAAGGGATGTGATCCTGAGGCCGGTATATGATAGGGTAGGTAAAGGGCGACAGCATGAGCCGGAAACCTTTGAACAGGTGATGATGCATTTGCAGCAGATGGGGGAAGCCCTTCAGCAAAATGCCTTCAGTGTTGTTATCTTTCAGGGACTGCTCGTCGGATCCTGGGGTGAGATGCATGATTCATCTTATTTATCACAGGAACATTTGGAAAAGCTGAGCCAGTGTATACTTCCTTATCTGGAAAAAGAGATTTATCTGGCAGTTCGAACACCGGCACAGTGGCGTCAGCTTGTTGATGAGAAAACTTTTAATAACAGCATGTGTCGGATCACCCTGTTTGATGACGGCATTTTCGGATCGGATTCACATCTTGGAACCTTTGGAATGTATACAAAAGAAGCGGCAGGCTGGCAAAATGCCTGGATGAGAGAAGAAGAACTTATTTTTGAGGAAAAGCTTTGCTTAAAGGTGCCCTGCGGTGGAGAAGTTCTGGCATCCTGTGACGGAAAAAAACGTCATCCGGAGGATATGTATCAGGAGATACGCAAGATGCATTTATCTTACCTGAATAGCAAGCATGATATAAAACGACTTGATGAGTGGCGGGAAATGACCTGGCAGGGGCAAAGCTTTTATGACTATGTTTCGGAACATTTGGGGTATTGTTTTTCAGTGTCATCCATCAAATTTCAAATAAAGCATGGATTACGAAAGAAGCTGCAGTTATTGCTTGAGATAAAAAATGAGGGATTTGGTGTCTGTTTTCAGGAAACAGAGGCGGAACTTATCATAGAGTCAAATTCAGAGAAGCAGGTTATAATGGTGCCGATTGATTTTCGGCAGTGGAGGCCGGATGAGAAGAGACAGGTTGTAGTGAATCTGCCTTTTATAAAAGGTGAAATTTATTTGGCTGTCAGAAGAAAGAGAGACAAAAGGCCGATTTTTTTTAAGGGTCAGAAGAATGAAGCAGTGGCACTCGGTTCTTTAACACAACGATGACAGATGAGGCGGAGATAAATCCGGGAGGACATAAAATGGAACGGATAAGCAGAACAGAACATTCTGTCAGAAATACAACAATTGCATTTGCGGCACAAAGTGCTGCTATTTTGATGGGATTCGTAACGAGAGTTGTTTTTACAAGAACGTTAAGCGAAGGCTATGTGGGTATTAACGGCCTGTTTACGGACATACTGAATATTCTGTCTTTATCGGAACTGGGGGTTGGAACAGCCATTACCTATGCACTTTACGGGCCGATTGCCAAAAAAGATATTCAAAAGCAGCAGGTACTCATGCGGCTGTTTAAGAATTTCTACAGGCTGACAGCGGCTGTGGTATTGATCGTTGGTTTGATGCTTATTCCGTTTCTGGATGTTCTGATGAAAGACCGTCCTGATGTGGATCATTTGATATTGATCTATCTTTTATATTTGCTGAATTCAGTGGTTTCGTATCTGCTGATCTACAAGAGAACCCTGATAGATGCCTGTCAGTTGAATTACCTGACGGTGCTCTACCATAAAGGCTTTCTGATTCTTCAGGATATCTGTCAGATTATTATCTTGCTGGTGACGGGCAATTTCATCTTATTCCTTTGTGCGGCTATTTTGTGTACATTTATGGGCAATGTGATGATGTCCAGAAAGGCAGATCAGCTGTTCCCGTTTTTACGTGAAAAGTGTACAGCAAAATTATGTGATACAGAGAAAAAGGAAATCGGCAATAATGTCAAGGCGATGCTGATGCATAAAATCGGCAATGTAGCTGTGAATAATACCGATAATCTTTTGATTTCCAGTTTGGTAGGTGTTATCAGTGCAGGCATTTATTCTAACTATTATCTGGTGATCGGTTCGATCAGACAGATTCTGGATCAGGCTTTTCAGGGAATTGCAGCCAGTGTGGGAAATCTGGGGGTCACCGAGAACAGTGAGAAAAAGAACAGAATTTTTTTACAGACGTTTTTTATCGGACAGTGGATGTATGGGATTGCAGGTATCTGTCTGCTGGAAATGCTGAATCCTTTTATAGAGATGGCTTTTGGAAGAAAATACCTTTTCCCTGAAGAAATTGTTCTGATATTATGTATTAATTTCTTTATAACAGGAACAAGAAAAGCCGTACTGATTTTTAAGGAATCCATGGGACTGTTCTGGTATGACCGTTATAAGGCCATTGTGGAAGCTGTATTGAATCTTGTGATATCCATTGTTTTGGCTATAAAGCTGGGAGTTGCAGGTATCTTCCTCGGTACATTTATGAGTACAGTCTTGACCTCTTTGTGGATTGAGCCATATGTACTGTATAAACATAGTTTTCATAAAAACCCGATGAGGTTTTTTACGAGATATGCGTGCAATATGCTGATCATGGCTGTTGTATGGTGGTGTACGCATTATTGCTGCATGTTGGTGTCAGCTGTTCCACTGCTCAATCTTTTATTCAGATTTTTGGTTTGTATGAGTATACCGAATCTGCTGTTGTGGCTTATTTACAGGAAAACATCAGAATGGCAGGATACAGTGCTTGTTTTGGAACGGATGCGTCAGAAGCTGGAGAAAAAAACAGGCATAAGGGTATCATAGAAAGAGGAGTTGAAAAAATATTGCAGACTGCAGAGCAGAAAGTTTCTGTCATTGTACCCGTATATAATGCGGAAAAATATCTGAGACAGGCATTGGATAGTATATTAAAGCAGGATTATCCTGAACTGGAGATTATTCTTGTTGAGAACATGTCGGAGGACGGCAGTATGAAAATCTGTCAGTCATACGAAAAAGCCCATAAGGAGATAAGGTTGTTCCGTGAGAAAAAAAGAGGTATGGGAGATGCGAGAAATACAGGATTGAAAAGGGCGACAGGGAAGTATATATGCTTTGTTGATGCAGATGATTATCTGCCGGATGAAAAAATAATTGCGAAATTTATAAATATTGCAGAACAAACGGCCTCAGATGTGGTAATATGTAATTACGCAAGATTGTGGAATGAAAAGCTGCTGCCGGCTGCGGAGCACAGAGCCTTTTCTGAATTGAATCCCGATACAGAGGATTTTCGATTTAAAGGCTTCTTTTCCGTTGGACATTTGTCTTATGTATGGGCAAAGCTATATAGAAAATCTTTTCTGGATGAACACGGGCTGCATTTTCCTTCACTGGAATATGCAGAAGATAAGCTGTTTAATATACAGTGTTACATGTCGGGAGCTGTATATACATATATTGAGGACAGGGGATATATTTACAGAAAGAATGATAATTCCATTTCTTATCGGTACAAGCCTGAATCGATGAAATGCTGGCTGACAATTGCCGGAACCCTGCAGAAAGATATGGCACAGGCTGTACAAAAGAGAGAAGTTTATGAAGGATTTATTCGGTATCTGATATTCTTTGCTGCTTTTTTTGACGCAGAGATGGATTATACAGCTTATCACCGTTCGAAGAAAGCCGTGAGAAGATGCCTGAAAGCTTACAGTACGCATCCGCTTGCAGCAAAGTGTTTTAAAGAATTGACGGACAGAAGGAAGACAGGTACACTTTCGCAGTGGCTCTGGCGCTGGATGCTCTGGGGATTTTCTTTTGGAATGCAGCATCATTTGTATGGGTTATTGACACTTGGTATCAAGGCTTTGATTGATTTGAGGATTGACGAGAGACTTTCAGATACAGGGCTTAGAGAATAACCTGCACATAAATACTAAAAAATATTGGGAGGTACAGAGATGACTGCAAAAGAAGCATATGAATCAGTGGATTCAAATTACGACAACGTATTAAAGAGACTTGGAAGTGAGGCAATGATCAAGAGATTTGCCGTTAAATTTCTGGATGATCCAACATTTAATGAATTGGAGCAGGCATTAGAAGCGGGGAATGGTGAAGATGCTTTTCGTGCTGCACATACGATGAAAGGCATTTGCCTCAATCTTGGATTTGATAAGCTCTATGAAGTCAGTGCTGCTTTGACGGAGCAGCTCCGCGACCGCGAAATTGCAGGAAGCGAGGCAATGTACCAGAAGGTTGCTGAGCAGTATGATCGTCTGACTGCTGCACTGAAAGCCATTGATTAAGTGATTTGGATTCTCAGAGAATAAAGCAGCGATGGATTATTCCATCGCTGCTTTATTCTCTGAGACTTTTGCTTTAAACAAAGGGCCGGACAACACCTTTAACCAAGGGGTGCTGATAGGTAAGAACAGCAGATTCTGTCACCTGATTCGGCCAGGCTTCAATGACTTTATCATCACCAAGATAAATGGCGGAATGAATGACGGTACCTTTTTCATTGCAGTATATAATGATATCGCCGCGCCTGCGTTCTTTATAATCCACATGTTTGAACTTAGAGGAAGCCCAGATATTCGCGGATTCATATTCGTAACCCGGTGAGGCATGCCGTACAGGATTAATTGGGCTCATATCAATACCGGCTGCATAAAGGGCCTGCATAATGAGACCGCTGCAGTCGATGCCAAGCCCGGGTGCACCGGATGCACCGATGACATAATTATCACCGAGATAGTCGTAAGCCCTGCTGATCATGGCTTCAATACAGGCGGTTCGGCTGCTGGTATTGTCTATACGAAGGGGAGAAACATAGGCACCGAGGGTGTACCAGTCCTCCTCGGAAAGCCCCATGGCCAGCCATGTGGTCAGGTCAACTGTGCCGGTGGCATCCAGACCGTGCTGAGCCTGATAATCAGCAACTTTATCGGCAACTTCAGATGTATAAAGGGCACCGTTCATACCAACAGCATTGCCAAGCCCAAGTGCCTGGATCACTTTGGCTGTTTTTAATCCTTCATAGCCCTCAGATAACTCATAATCCCCGCCGTCCAAAGAAATATTGTCCTGAATCTGGTAATACTTCAGGGGATTCTGATAAACTCGGTTCCCCAAAACCACTTTATGGGACAGAACCTGTTCGTATACCATCAAACCGCCCGAACAAACAACAACACCCACAAGAAGCATCAGAATAATTCGACGCCGCAAAGCCCTGCGCCGGGCCTTCTTTCGGGCTCTTTGCCTTTTTAAACGCTTTTGCCTGATCTGCTCTCTGGCTATCGATTCATCAACCAGAGCAAATCCATCCTCAAAAGCCAACTCAGTATATAAATGCTTAGTATTTCTGCTCATAATTATTATCCCCCTATCACATGATATTAATATGACAACGTATTCGTAGACTGATGAGTTTCGCATGCCATATCCAATGAACCTAATAAAAAAATACCATTCCCCTGCATCAAAATTGTATCGCTTTTATTGATTATTACGTTTTTAGAAAAAATTTCTGACATACTCTTCTCTATTTTTTCATTATTTGTTATACTATACCGTATATTAGGGGAACCGGATGAAACACGCGAAGCGTGTTTCATCCGGTATCGCGATATTCGGCAAGGCGCCATGCTTGCATGGGCTTTGCCTCATTATTTGCGTAAAACATTTACCGATTTAATGTAATAAAGAAATCGGTGAATACGGGAAAGAATGTATGTGATAAATATAAGCAGATAAAATGTAAGATGTGGAGAGTCTTGTGAGCAAGATTCTTATATATAAATGATATCTGCTGTACTGTTTAGATGAGACTGGAGGAATGAAAATGGCAATCACAGATGAAACAATTGAATATGTAGCCGCACTGGCAAAGCTTGATCTGACTGATGAAGAGAAGGAGCGGGCCAAGAAAGATCTTGGCAATATCATCGGCTATGTGGATACAATGAATCAGCTTGATACAACAGGTATCGAGCCAATGTCTCATGTATTTGCCTACCACAATGTATTCAGGGAGGACGTTGTGACAAACGGATCGGACAGAGACAATATTCTGGCCAATGCACCTGAAGAAAAAGACGGCGGTTTCAAAGTACCGAGAACGGTAGAATAGCAAGGAGAGAAAACAGATGGAGATCACAGCATTAACAGCCCTTGAACTGGGAAAAAAGATCAAAGCGGGCGAGGTGACGGTGGAAGAAGCTGTTAAAGCCCAGCTTGAGAAGATAAAAGAACGGGATGGTGTCTATAACTGTTATGTGACAGTGATGGAAGAAGAGGCATTAAAGCGTGCGAAAGAAGTGCAGAAAAGGATTGATGCCGGTGAACTGGATGATTCACCTTTAGCCGGCGTGCCTGTGGCAATTAAGGACAATATCTGTACAAAAGGTGTCCTCACCACATGCAGTTCCAAGATCTTGAATAATTTTAAGCCGCCTTATGATGCGGCAGTTATTGAGAAACTGGAAGCAGCAGGCGCGGTGATCATCGGCAAAGTCAATATGGATGAGTTTGCCATGGGAAGTACAACAGAGACCTCTTATTTTGGACCTACAAAGAACCCATGGAATACGGAGCGTGTACCGGGCGGCTCATCAGGCGGTGCGGCAGCAGCAGTCGCCGCGGAGGAAGCATGGTATGCTCTTGGATCTGATACCGGCGGTTCCATTCGTCAGCCAAGTTCTTTCTGCGGTGTCACAGGTCTGAAACCGACCTACGGCAGTGTTTCACGATATGGTCTGATTGCCTATGCATCCTCATTGGACCAGATTGGACCGATCGCGAGAAATGTTTCCGATTGTGCCGCTGTTTTTGAGACCATTGCAGGCTATGATGTCAAAGATAGCACCAGCGTCAAGATGGATGATTATCATTTTACGGAAGCCCTTGTGGATGACGTAAAGGGACTTCGCATCGGCATTCCGAAGGAATATCTGGGAGAAGGTCTTGATCCGGAAGTAAAAGAAGCTGTTTTGGCAGCAGCAAAGACACTGGAAGAGAAAGGTGCCATTGTGGAAATGTTTGATATGGATATGGTGGATTATGCGATTCCGGCTTATTATGTCATTGCCTCAGCAGAAGCCAGCTCCAACCTTTCCAGGTTTGACGGTGTGAAATATGGTTACCGGACACCGGACTTTGAGGACCTTCAGGATGTTTACAAGAAAACCCGTGATGAGGGCTTCGGCATGGAAGTGAAGCGCCGAATGATGATCGGTGCCTTTGTACTGAGTTCCGGTTATTATGATGCCTACTATATTAAAGCACTGCAGGTCAAAGCCCTGATCAAGAAAGGTTTTGATGAAGCATTTGCAAAATATGATATTATCCTGGGACCGACAGCACCGACAACAGCCCTGAAGATGGGTGAGAATCTGTCTGATCCGCTGAAGATGTATCTTGGTGATATTTATACTGTTTCAGTTAATCTGGCAGGGCTTCCGGGCATCAGTCTGCCTTGCGGTATCGACAGCGATGGACTGCCGATCGGTGTGCAGATGATCGGACAGGCATTTTCAGAAAAAACATTGATTCGTGCGGCATATTCACTGGAACAGACAAGAAGCTATGAACGGCCGGCATGTGTGAAGGGAGAGAACTAGACATGAGAGAATATGAAACAGTCATTGGTCTTGAAGTTCACTGTGAACTGGCCACAAAAACAAAGATTTTCTGTGGTTGTACCACAGAATTCGGCGGTGAACCGAATACTCATGTCTGCCCTGTCTGCGCAGGCATGCCGGGTACTTTGCCTGTTCTCAATAAACAGGTTGTAGAGTATGCCCTCTCAGCCGGTGTAGCTTTAAACTGTGATATTACGCAGTACTGCAAGTTTGACAGAAAGAATTATTTTTATCCGGATCTTCCGAAGGCTTACCAGATTTCTCAGTTATATCTGCCAATCTGCCGCAATGGGCATGTGGACATTGAAGTGGATGGTGTGAAGAAGGGCATTGGCATTCATGAGATCCACATGGAAGAGGATGCGGGTAAACTGATCCATGATGAATGGGAAGACTGCACCATTGTTGACTATAACCGATGCGGTGTGCCGCTGATCGAAATTGTCAGTGAACCTGATATGCGCAGTGCGGACGAGGTGATTGCTTATCTTGAAAAGCTGCGTATGATTCTGCAGTATCTGGGCGTTTCAGATTGTAAGATGCAGGAAGGTTCCCTGCGTGCAGATATCAACCTGTCCGTCCGTGAAGTGGGCAGTGATAAACTTGGCACACGTACAGAGATGAAGAATATGAACTCTTTCAAGGCCATTGCCCGGGCCATTGAAGGGGAGATGAATCGTCAGATCGAGCTTCTGGAGGAAGGTAAATCCGTCACTCAGGAGACAAGAAGATGGGATGACAATAAATGTGCCAGCTATGCCATGCGTTCCAAAGAGGATGCACAGGATTACAGATACTTTCCAGATCCGGATCTTCCGCCGATATCCATCAGTGATGCCTGGCTTGAACGGGTGAAGGCAGCTCAGCCGGAAATGCGTGATGCAAAATGTGCCCGTTATGTGAAAGAATACGGTCTGACAGAGCATGATGCAGCCATTCTGACAGAATCCAGGAAAATGGCAGATATTTTCGAAGCAGCTGCAGCTATTTGTAAAAAGCCGAAGGAAGTTTCAAATTGGTTGATGGTGGATACCATGCGTTTGCTTAAAGTACATGAAATGGATGCGGCAGATTTGAAATTCTCACCTGAGCATCTTGCAAAATTGATCGAACTGCTTGATGCAGGCACCATCAATCGACCGACAGCAAGAGATGTTTTTGAAAAGGTTTTTGCAGAGAATGTGGATCCTGAGGCTTATGTTGAGGCAAACGGTCTGAAGATTGAAGCTGATGACGGTGCCTTAAAAGACGTTATTGAAGGAATTGTTGCAGCTAATCCGCAGTCTGTGGCAGACTATCATGCAGGCAAGAAGAAAGCTATCGGTTTCCTTGTGGGTCAGACAATGAAAGCCATGAAGGGCAAGGCTGACCCGGGAACAGTGAATAAGATTCTGGCTGAAATTCTGAATCTGCCAAATAATTGTGTTTAAATCAGGGTTTCCTCCGTGCGTGACGGGAACCCTGTGGGGGTAAAATCAATAAAGGGGTAATATATAAGAATGGGAAGTTTTTTTTCAACGGATAATCCGTTGTTTACAGGCCTGGAATATATAACGAATATTATATATGCCAGTGTTTTGTGGATATTATTTTCAATACCTGTCATTACCATCGGTGCTTCATCCACGGCATTGTATTACACAGTAACGAAAGTCATCCGCCATGGAAGAAGTTACATATTCAGAGAGTTCTGGCAGAGCTTCAAGTCAAACCTCAAACAGTCCACTGCCGTGTGGCTGATTTATCTGTTACTGATGGCTGTATTGCTGATTGATATCAGAGTAATGGGCGGTTTTGGCACAGCCCCTGCGCAGACGCTGCAATTTATTTTTCTGGCCGGTATCTGCATGGTATCCGGTGTGATGGTTTATGCACTGGCTTATACAGCCCGTTTTGCTCAGGATACAAAGCATATCCTTACAAACAGCCTTCTCATGGCCATCAGGCATTTGCCGAAAACACTGCTCCTGATCATTATTCTGGCTGCAGCAGTGCTGGGATGCTATCTATTTGGCCTTGCAGTTGTTTTTGTACCTGCAGTGGCTGCGCTTCTGGACAGTCTGATTCTGGAAAGCATTTTTGTTCAGTATATGAGCAAAGAAGATCTGGAAAAAGAAGAGTTGAGAAATCATCCGGAACAGTACGAATATGTGAACCGCAGGGAATAGATGACATTGCAGATTATGCGATAAAAAAGCTGCTTCATAAGCATACGAATCGCTGTTTTATTAATAAAACTTATAAAAAGAAAAAATGCCGATTTTCCAGGGAAAATATGGCATTTTTTTTAAACTTAATTGTGAAAATCCTATTGATTAAACAATCTATATGCGTTAAAATAGGGGCGAACAGAGAAAATGCGTCGGATAATGACGGAAACTCTCGAGATTACTTATGGACATATATAAGCACTGTTTATAAGCGGCTTTTATAAATGTTTCTATTAATTTTATTAATAAGTAAAGCGGAAGATGGAGGCAATCATGGAAAAGAAAGAATTGTTATACGAAGGTAAAGCAAAGAAGGTTTACACAACAGAGAATCCGGATGTTTTGATCGTGGACTACAAAGATGATGCAACAGCATTCAACGGTGTGAAGAAAGGTACGATTATCGGCAAGGGTGTTGTGAATAACCGCATGACGAATCATATTTTCAGAATGCTGGAAGAGAAGGGAATTCCGACTCATTATATTGAAGAACTCAGTGATAGAGAGACAGCTGTAAAGAAAGTTGAGATCGTTCCGCTTGAGGTTATTGTAAGAAATGTTGCTGCAGGCAGTTTTTCCAAAAAGCTTGGTATTGAAGAAGGATTCAAACTGTTAAGCCCTACACTGGAATTCTCTTATAAGAACGATGAACTGGGTGATCCGATGATCAATGATTACTATGCCGTTGCTATTGGTGCAGCTACAAGAGAAGAAATCAATAAGATCACAGAACTTGTATTTAAAATCAATGAGATCCTGGTAGATTATTTCAAGAGTATCAAGGTTGATCTCATCGATTTCAAGGTAGAGTTTGGACGTTACAAAGGACAGATCATCCTTGCTGATGAAATTTCTCCGGATACATGCCGCTTCTGGGACAGCGAGACACATGAGAAGCTTGACAAAGACCGTTTCAGAAGAGACCTTGGTCATGTAGAGGAAGCTTACGAAGAGATTTACAGAAGAATCGGTCTGGCATAAGTCAGCGGATCAGGAGGACATTGTGGAAAAGCAGCTTCAGAATAAAGGCCGCAGTGAATGCGGTACAGATATAAAAGATGAACTTCACGAAGAATGCGGCGTCTTCGGCGCTTATAATCTGAAGGGTGAAGATATTGCCAATTGGGTATATTACGGTCTTTTTTCTCTGCAGCATCGCGGGCAGGAAAGCTGCGGCATCGCAGTCAGTGAGAACCGTGATATCCGATACTATAAAGACATGGGACTTGTCAGTGAAGTTTTTACACCGGAGAATCTGGACAAGCTTCATGGTGATATTGCTGTGGGACATGTGCGTTATTCGACAGCAGGCAGCAGCGTGCGTGCCAATGCACAGCCGCTTGTTACAAAGTACATTAAAGGCACACTGGCCATTGTACATAACGGCAATCTGGTCAATGCAGTTGATCTGAGAGAAGAACTTGAAAAGAACGGTGCTATTTTCCAGACAACCATCGATTCAGAGGTCATTGCCTACCTGGTAGCCAAAGAGCGTGTGACAAGCCGTTCTGTTGAAGAGGCTGTAGCCAAGGCCATGCAGTATATCAAAGGCGCTTACTCACTGCTTGTTATGAGCCCAAGAAAGATTACGGCTGCCAGAGATCCATTTGGTTTTAAGCCGCTTTGTCTCGGCAAGCGGGATGATACTTATGTTGTGGCATCTGAGACATGTGCGCTGGATACTGTTGGCGCTGAATTTATCAGAGATCTGGAACCGGGGGAAATCATCACGATTACAGAAGACGGTGTGAAATCCAATCGTCAGTACTGCAATATGTTCAAACCGGCCAGATGTATTTTTGAATATATCTACTTTGCGAGACCGGACAGCGTCATTGACGGTGTATCTGTCTTTGCATCCAGAATCATGGCAGGAAGAATTCTTGCCCAAAGCCATCCGGTAGAAGCGGATATGGTTGTGGGTGTACCGGAATCTGGCAATGCCGCAGCTATGGGATATGCTCTGGAATCCGGTATTCCGTACGGACAGGCTTTTGTCAAGAACACTTACGTCGGACGTACATTTATTAAGCCAAAGCAGAGCATGCGTGAGCAGAGCGTTAAGATTAAACTGAACGTTCTGAAGGAGAATGTTAAGGGCAAACGTATCATCATGGTGGATGACTCCATTGTCAGAGGAACAACCAGTGCAAATATCGTCACCATGCTGAGAAATGCAGGGGCCACAGAAGTCCATGTGCGCATCAGCTCGCCGCCGTTTAAGTTCCCTTGTTATTTTGGAACGGATATTCCAAGCGGTGACCAGCTGATCGCCAATCACCATACCATCGACGAAATCAGACAGCTTCTCGGTGCGGATTCCCTGGGTTATCTGGACTGCGACAGAATGAACGAAATGGTCAAAGACCTTGAATATTGCGACGCCTGTTTCACAGGAAACTATCCTGTGGACCCTCCGACGAGAGACATCCGCGGAGACATGGAAGTTTAAAAGCTTCTGAACTGAAAAGTTCAAGAAGCCTGCGGATGAAGCGTGTCATTATAGAATTAAAAATGAGCAATGCAGCACAGGCACGTTTGCACTGCGATAATGCTGGCAGTGGTACATAAGACGGTAAAAAACACCGCCTGAGAACCAGCCGCATTATAAGCACCTGTACTGTATTGCTCGTTTTAATTCTATATTTGAAGTATTTGACCGCAGGCTATAAGAAAAATCAGTTCAGAAGATTTTAAACTTCTGCCGGGAATCGAAGAATCCCGGACAAAGCAGATATCATACTTCTGCAAAAATGTAGTAGCGTTAGAAATAAAAAAATGCTATAATGAGCGATGTGGATAGGAATAAAAAATTCATTCCCAATTGCGAAGTGAATTTATTAATTCCTTTCACTTGTATTATTCAATAAGTAAGTAGTTATATATCAACAGGCGATCGCAAAACTTAAATTACCTTGGATAAATATATGAAAGTGGCAGATTCATAAGCGGGTGCTTCCGTCGCGGCCGGTACTTAAGTGCTGTTTTTTAGCACTTTATGTACCGCTGCCAGGTGCTGAAGGTCCGGTGGACCTTCGTTAGCACCGACCGTAGTGGAACGGAGACCGGGCAACGAGAGTGTGCCTGCTATGAACTGTCGCTTTCATATATTTGCAAGTGCTTTGGAAGTTTTGCGATGCCGTCATAGATAAGGAGAAATTTATGAATCACGAGATTTATCAGAGCCCCCTTTCAGAGCGTTATGCCAGCAAAGAAATGCAGTATGTTTTTTCACCGGAGATGAAGTTTAAGACATGGAGAAGACTTTGGATCGCTCTGGCTGAAACAGAGCAGGAACTCGGTCTTGACATTACAGATGAGCAAATTGCGGAGCTGAAAGCTGCTAAGGATGATATTAATTATGATGTAGCCAAGAAGCGTGAGAAAGAGGTTCGTCATGATGTCATGTCTCATGTTTATGCTTACGGACAGCAATGCCCGAAGGCAAAGGGGATTATCCATCTGGGTGCCACATCATGTTATGTTGGCGATAATACAGATGTGATCATTATGCGTGAAGCACTTTACATTGTCAGAAAGAAACTGATCAATGTTATTGCAGAATTGAAAGATTTTGCTATGAAGTACAGAAATATGCCGACACTGGCTTTCACACATTTCCAGCCGGCTCAGCCGACAACTGTCGGTAAGAGAGCAGCACTTTGGCTCAATGAACTGACCATGGATCTGGATGATGTGAATTATATTATTTCTCAGTTGAAGCTTCTTGGCTCCAAAGGTACAACAGGTACGCAGGCAAGTTTCCTGGAACTCTTTGACGGCGACCATGAGAAATGCAAAGAGGCTGATAAGAGAATTGCCCGGAAGATGGGATTTGAAGCCTGCTTCCCTGTTTCAGGACAGACATATTCCCGTAAGCTGGATACCCGTGTGGTGAATGTTCTCAGCGGAATTGCTCAGAGTGCGCACAAGTTCTCCAATGATATTCGTCTTCTTCAGCATCTGAAGGAAATTGAAGAACCATTTGAAAAGCATCAGATCGGTTCATCGGCGATGGCTTATAAGAGAAATCCAATGAGAAGTGAGCGCATTGCTTCTCTTTCAAGATACGTGATGGTAGATGTTCTGAATCCTGCAATTACAGCGGCAACACAGTGGTTTGAGAGAACTCTGGATGATTCAGCTAATAAACGTCTCAGTGTGCCGGAAGCATTTCTTGCCATTGATGGTATTCTGGATTTATATCTGAATGTTGTCGATGGTCTGGTTGTTTATCCGAAGGTTATTGAACAGCATCTGATGAATGAACTGCCATTTATGGCAACTGAGAATATCATGATGGATGCGGTGAAAGCCGGCGGTGACAGACAGGAACTGCACGAGAAGATCCGTCAGCATTCTATGGCAGCAGGCCGTGTTGTCAAGGAAGAAGGCAAGCCGAATGACCTTCTGGAGCGTATTGCAGCGGATCCTTCCTTCGGTATGACAATGGATCAGCTGAAAGCAATTATGAAGCCAGAGAACTTTGTCGGCCGTGCACCTCAGCAGGTTGAGGAATTTGTCGAAGAAGTGATTCAGCCGATTTTGGATGCGAACAAAGAATTATTGGGTGTCAAGGCTGAAATTAACGTATAATTTGTAATTGTTCAGAGCCAAGCAAAATTTCAAAAACAGGTATAAAATGCTTGCATTTTTAAGACTGTTTTTGAAATTTTATTTGGCGGATACGCCACACCGACGAAATGCGTAGCATTTTGGAGGTTAGCTCTGAACAGTTACGTATAATTTAATAAAGATGTTATTAGTGGCAGCATTATGTGTAAAAGCATGGTGCTGCCGGTTTGAGTATGGGGGAAAAGACTTGATTACGTTTGCAATCACAGATATCGGGGATTTTACAAGAAAATTACTGATTCAGAATGTTTTTGACCAGTTTTACGTTCTGGAGGGAGAAGTATCCACATTTGCTGCTTTTACTATTGAAGGGGAATTAAACGAGGATTACTATAGCAGTGATGAAACAGAGTTTCTTCAGGATAGAAAATGGAGTCTTTGGTCGGAGATTAAGCCGGTGGCTTTTTTGCTGATGAAGGGGAAGAAACTGCCTGTTTCATTCAAATTTGTTCTGCAGCTGTCTGATCACAATACAGACTGGCTCCTTGGCAAATATCATTTGGAACATTTGAAGGAACAGCTATCCGGATTGTATCTGAATATTCGCTATCAGGACAAGAAGCTGATTTGCGTCACGGGGCTTTCTTATAAAACTTTTGTTATGGATAAGACACTGGAACATGTCTGGGATGACACTGCGGCGCAGTTTATGAAGCAGAATGGGATTACAGTGGAAAAAGTGTAGAAATGTTGGAGGAAAAAACAATGGATAAAACAATCTTTGTGTTGCTGGATGCCTGTCAGTACGAAGCGGCCAGCAAGTATCTGGGATATCTTGAACATATGATTGATTATAATAAAGGTGCGAAATATAAAGTGTTGGGTGAACTGCCGTCACTTTCAAAGCCGATGTATGCCACCCTTTTTACCGGGCTTCCTGTATGCAAACACGGTGTGACCTGTAATGAGGTGGGCGGAGTACTGCCTTATGACAGCGTCTTTTCATTGTGCCGCAAGGCAGGCGGCAGAACAGCTGCGATTTCTTACTCATGGATGAGTGAACTTTACAGCAGGGCACCGTATGTATCAGACAGAGACAGGGTGCAGTTGGATGCTGAGGGCTCCATTCAGTACGGCATGTACTACTGGGATGACAACTATCCAGATTCCCACGTCTTCGCCGAGGGAGAATGCCTGCGCAAAACTTTCGACCCGGATTTTATGCTGTATCACACTATGGCGGTGGATGAATGGGGGCACATGAAAGGGGCAGACAGTGCTGAATATGCCAATGCGGTGGCTGCTGTGGGACATCTTATAGCAGCAAGAATGCCGGAATGGTTGGAGAAAGGATACCAAGTAGTGGTGACAGCAGACCACGGAATGAACAACCTTGGTATTCATGTGGGGACGGAACATGCCCAGAGAGAGGTTGCACTCTATATTTTCAGCGATAAAGTGGAGAATGGACGTTTTGAGGAAAATTATATTTCACAGCTGAATGTGGCACCGCTGGTGTGCAAACTGATGGGCGTTCCAGCGACAGAGGGTATGAAGCAGGAGTTGGAGATTCAATTGCACAAATAGAACTATTAGCACTCGTTAAAAATGAGTGCTAATTTTTTCTTGACATTTGGAAATAAAGGTATTACAATACTTGTTAGCAGAAGACGCTGATGACTGCCAATAGTTGGCATTTTATTATATTATTGTATAGAACAGGAGTGTTGAATATGTCAGAAGTTAAACAGGAACAGGGTAATTTATCGATCAACAGTGAGAATTTGTTTCCAATCATTAAGAAATGGCTGTATTCAGACCATGATATATTTTTCAGAGAGTTAATCTCCAATGGCTGTGATGCTGTGACGAAGGTACAGAAGCTTGAAGTGATGGGTGAGTATCAGCTTCAGGAAGGTGAGAAGTTCCGTGTGGATGTCATTGTGAATCCGGAAGAGAAGACATTGAAGTTTATCGATAATGGTATCGGTATGACAGCAGATGAAGTGAAAGAGTATATTACGCAGATTGCTTTCTCCGGTGCGACAGATTTCCTTGAGAAGTACAAGGACAAGACCAACGAAGATCAGATTATCGGTCATTTCGGTCTTGGCTTCTATTCTGCATTCATGGTTGCAGATAAGGTTACAATTGATACACTGTCCTATCAGGAAGGCGCAGAACCGGTATTCTGGGAATGTGACGGTGACAGTGAATACAGCATGAGCAAGGGCAGCAGAACAACAAGAGGTACAGAGATTACATTGTATCTGAATGAAGACAGCTATGAATTCTCAAATGAATATCGTGCCCGTGAGGTCATTACAAAGTACTGTTCTTTCATGCCTGTTGAGATCTACCTCAGCAAAGAAGGCGGCGAACAGGAATATCAGACCATCGAGAAGGATGAACTTCGTGAGGATGATGTCATCGCAGAGACAATTGTCGAAGATGAGAAGACAGAAGAGAAGGAGAATGAGAACGGCGAGAAAGAAACCGTTGTTGTATCTCCTCGTAAGGAAAGATACAAGATCAATAAGCGTCCTTCCCTGATGAATGATATCCATCCATTGTGGACAAAGCATCCGAATGACTGTACAGATGAAGAATACAAGGAATTTTACAGAAGTGTCTTCCATGATTATAAGGAACCTTTATTCTGGATCCATCTGAATATGGATTATCCGTTTAACCTGAAGGGTATTCTGTACTTCCCTAAGATCAACATGGAATATGAATCCATCGAAGGTACAATTAAACTGTACAACAATCAGGTATTTATCGCAGATAATATCAAGGAGGTTATTCCTGAATTCCTGATGCTCTTAAAGGGTGTCATCGATTGTCCGGATCTGCCTTTGAACGTTTCAAGATCTGCACTGCAGAATGATGGTTTTGTTAAGAAGATTTCCGATTATATTACGAAGAAGGTTGCAGACAAGCTCTCCGGTATGTGCAAGACAGATAGAGAAAGCTATGAGAAGTATTGGGATGATATTAATCCATTCATCAAGTTCGGCTGCATCAAGGATGACAAGTTCAACGAGAAGATGAAGGATTACATCATTTACAAGGATCTTGATGGCAAGTATATTTCACTGGATGAATATCTTGAGGCTGCTAAGGATAAACATGAGAATCAGGTATTCTATGTCACAGATGAGCTGCAGCAGTCCCAGTATATTAACATGTTCAAGGAACAGGGGCTGAATGCTGTTATTCTGAAGAATCCAATCGACCAGCCATTCATCAGCCGTCTTGAAGAGGCAATGAAGGACAAAAATGTGAAGTTCAGACGTATTGATACAGATCTGGCAGACGTATTCAAAGAAACAGCCAGTGAAGGTGACAAGAAGGTTCTTGAAGAGGATCAGACAAAGCTGACAGATATCTTCAAGAAAGCGCTTGGTGTAGAAGCACTGGATGTGAAGGTTGAGAAGCTGAAGAATGCAGATACATCCGCCATGATTACATTATCCGAGGATATGCGTCGTATGCAGGATATGATGAAGATGTACGGTATGAGCCAGGGACAGATGGGTACAGAAGGCCAGACACTTGTACTCAATGCTAATAACGCACTGGTACAGTATGTATTGAACAATCCGGAAGGTGAGCATGTCAATATGTTCTGCCAGCAGATTTATGATCTGGCATTATTAAGCCACTGCCCATTAAGTGCAGAAGCCATGACAAAATTTGTTGCAAGAAGCAACGAGATCCTGAAACTGCTTGCAAAATAAAGTAAATGTATATTCTTACAAATTGATCAAATTTTTATGCATTACAATGATAAATAGATAATTTGATAATGTAGTAAATAAGCAGCAAATTAGCACAGTACTATAATAAAGCATAAATATAAGAAGAAATCCGCTCCGGTAAAAATAAACCGGAACGGATTTCTTTTTTTGTATCCTTCAATATGTAATATTCAATATTATGAGAACATTTCGCAAAGGATACGAACAACCAGTGTCCTTGGAAGAAGAACCGGAAGTCCGGTGATCTCCTGGATACGGTGCTTCATCTCCATGGTAAATCCCATACAGTCGGTACAGATAAAAGCCAGATCCTTGTCCTTAAAGAAAGAAGCTGCTTCTACGACTTTGTCAAATTCCAGATACGGAGAGGCAGAGGTGGCTTCTATAGAGATGCCGCTTTTGCCCCAGGTATGATAAGCCTGTTCCACCTGATCCGGTTCCGGGACAAGGATGCCGATTTTTTGATTGCCCGCCAGTTTGGCTGCAATGGCATGAAAAAGAGGCTGAGGTTCGATGAAAAGTACCTGGTGTCTGAATTCCGGAAAAACGCCGGTACAGAACAGGATAATCGCTGATACGCCTTCTGCCTCTGCCTGATCAATTTTCTGCTGGACAAGGGGACGGATAAAACGTTCTGTAAATTTGGCCTGCCTGCCATCACGCATGCGAGAGACCAGCACTTCATCATCTTCAGATGGAGCAAACTGTGACATGACTTCTTCATAGGTCATATCATCTAAAGCACCATATTCTGTCAATGTCATGTAATCCGGCAGCAGCGGCAGGATATCTCTGGTGATATCCGTGCGGGGTGCCTGTCCGATGGTAATTGCGCCGATTTTGATCTGTTTCATACAATCAGTCCTTTTATTTATCCTTGCCGAAAGTCTGGAATACGTTCATTGGTCCGTATAATTCAAGCAGATGGTCGTATTCTTTCTGATCATAGAAGGAAATGATGCCGTCGCCATATCCTTTGGCAACTTCAACAGCAAATCTTGCAGCGGATTCAACATCTTCAAAATGGCATGCACCTGTGGCGCATCCGGCAACAGGCTGTTCTGTTGTGATCGCAACACCGACAACAGGAGCATTTGTTGAAGTAGCCGGCTGAAGAATACTGTTCAGATGGTGAAGATCGTTGCCGTAAGGTGTGATATCCTGCTGGGCAACAGGGAAAATAGCAGGCAACTTGCCTGTGACACGGGTCATAACATCCATCAGGTCATTGCTGACTTCGAGGATGTAGCCTTCTTTGATGGTCGGAGAAAGGGCGAAACCGTTTAAATTGATGACACGGTTGCCTTTGGTTGTATCGATAGAAAGGATGGCATCCATTTCAGGGAGAACTTCTTTCTCATTGTTCGTTGTCATGTCGATTGGTGAACCCATGAATGGTACAGGAAAATGCTCCTGAGTTGGGGCATCCGGGCAGATATGGGTTGCGATGATGACATCACCTTTCATAATGTCACCTTTGGTATTCATTTCTGTCAGTTTAAGACCAGCGGCCAGTGCAGCTAATGCACCATCGCCATCAGAAACGAAACCTGTCACTTCGGGTCTTGCACCAAGTCCGCCAAGACGTCCAATGATTCCGAGTGTCGGAGCAGAGCCACCGACAGATTTTCCTTCGCTGCCTTTAATGAGAATTGTTACACAATCTGTGTCGCCTTCATCACCTTTGACATTTTCTACAGTAACTTCTACGTTACCTCTTTCCTTAAAAAGATCTGTGACTGTTGTGCCGTTGGCAGCAGGAGTGTCAAGCAGATCAAACAGTTCGATAACCTGTCTTAATAACATGGTTAATTGCCTCCTTAGATATAAAATGGTATATGGCATATTTGCACATTACCACCAGTTTATAGCAAAATGTGACATGGGTCAATAGCATTTAAAAGGAAATCCGTTTTTTTAACGGTTTAAAGTGTCGATTTAATAAATTTTTTGAATTAATATGCAAAAGGACTTGCAGAATTGAAAATACAATAGTATAATACGTCTTGTGCAGACAAATGTCCATTGTGGATATATCATTATGGATATATGATGTAAGGAGTTGAAAGCTATGCAGAGTTCAATCGTAAGTGAAGCGAAAGCGATTGAGAACGAGCTGATCGCACATCGCAGACATCTCCATCAGAATCCGGAGCTTGGATTTGATCTTCCGGAGACAACAGCGTATGTGATGCAGCAATTAAGAGAATATGGATATGAACCAAAGGCGGTCGGGAAAGCAGGTATCAGTGCAGTTGTCGGCCCTGATGGCGGGAAGACTTTTTTGATTCGCGGCGATATGGATGCACTTCCGATGAAGGAAGAGACAGGATTGCCGTTTTGTTCTATCAATGGGAAAATGCATGCCTGCGGACATGATTTTCATACATCTGCCCTTCTTGGGGCGGCCAAACTTCTGAAAGCCCATGAAAGTGAGTTGAAGGGGCAGGTGAAGCTGATGTTTCAGCCGGCGGAGGAGATTATGGATGGAGCCAATGACATGATTGCGGCTGGTATTCTGGAGAATCCTCATGTGGATGCGGCTATGGCGATGCATGTACTGCATGACAGCCTTGGCAAGGCCGGCTATACAAGAGGAACAGGCTGCGGTTCCAGTGATGTCTTTACAATTAAGGTCAAAGGTATCGGCGGACACGGTGCAGCACCTCACAGAAATGTAGATCCCATCAATGTGGCCTGTCATATACAGCTGGCCCTTCAGACCATCAACAGCAGAGAAATCAATCCAAATGAACTGATTGTCCTGACGATTTGTTCTATGCATGCAGGAACGGCAGCCAATATTATGCCGGACGAGGCAGTTCTGCAGGGAACAATCCGGACAATGAACATGGATGTCAAGGCTTTTGCCAGACAGAGACTGATTGATATCTGCGAAGGTGTATGTAAGACATTCCGTGCGGAATGTGAAATTGATTTCATCGGGGAAGGAATTCCGCCGATGTACAATGATGATCAGCTTTTAACGGATACCATCCGTTATATTGATGATCTGCTCGGTGAAGGTACGGCTCAGCCAATCGAGCGAATGACGGGGTCCGAAGATTTTTCGGCACTTTCCGTTAAGGTTCCATCTGTCCTGTACTGGTTTGGTACGGGAAGCACGGAAGAAGGATATAATTATGGTGTTCATGATTGCAGGGTTACTTTTAATGAAGAAGCAATCCACAGAATGGCTGCTGTGTATACAGAATGTGCCATGAGATGGCTGGAGGAACACCAGTAGTTATAATTTTTTCACGAGGAGGAAAAGAGATGAAAAAAAGATTTTTAGCACTTGCACTTGTTGCATCCATGTGCGTTTCTCTTGCAGCCTGCGGTAATTCTGGTTCTAAAGAAACAGAAGGTACAGCAGCAAACAGTTCTGCAGCTGCATCTGAGACAACAGCATCTGGACAGACAGAAGCAGAAGGAGATCCGGTTAAAGGTGGTACACTGACAATTTCCTTATCCGCTTCTCCAAGCAAACTGGATCCAATCCACTACAGCGGTACATACGAAAGCCAGATTATCAAAGAGGTCTGTGATACTCTGATCGAGTACAACAGCGACTTATCTGAATATGTACCGGCTCTGGCAACAGACTGGACAGTTTCAGATGATGGTATCACATATGTGTTCAACATCCGCCAGGGTGTTAAGTTCCAGAAAGGAAAGTATCAGGATGGCCGTGAGATGACAGCAGAAGATGTTGCTTACTCACTGAACCGTTCAGGCGAACTTTCAGACAGCAACCGTCTGTCCATGCTTGATAAAGCAGAAGCTACAGGCGATTATGAAGTTACATGTACACTGAAATCAGCAAACTCTTCTTTCCTGACAGCATTAACAGATGGGGGCAACGCAATCGTTCCTAAGGAAGAAGTTGAAGGCTGGGGTGATGACTTCGGCAGCCACTTAATTGGTACAGGTCCTTTTGCTATGGAATCCTTCCAGCTTGACCAGCAGGCAGTTTTGAAGAAGAACGCTGATTACTGGATGGGCGAGCCAAACCTTGACGAAGTAATCTTCAAGGTAATTACAGATTCCACACAGGCAGCCAATGCACTTCAGACAGGCGAAGTTGATATCGCAATGGATCTGAAGGGTGAATCTGTTCAGAAAGTTAAGGATAATGCAGATCTGACTCTGCTTGAGACACCGGGACTTCATGTTGCATACGTTTACTTTAACATGGAACAGGGACCTACAGCTGATATCAAAGTCAGAAAAGCCCTGATTGAAGCAGTGAATGTAGAAGAAATGGTTTCTTCACTTTACAAATACGGCGAAGCACAGAATGCAAGCCTTCCACTGCCTCCTGGCTCATGGGGTTATGATGCTTCCCTTGAAAGCAAAGTTCCGGGTTACGATCCGGAAGATGCCAAGAAACTCCTTGCTGAAGCTGGTTACGGCGATGGCCTGACACTTGATCTTTATATCAGTGATACAGAAGTAAGACAGAACATGGCTGTTCTTCTTCAGGCTTACTGGGCACAGGTTGGTGTTACATTAAACATCCATGCATCTGAATGGGGTACATTCTCAGAAGTTGCAATGTCCAACAACGCAGATGTTTATGGTATGTCCTGGACATGGTATCCGGATCCATACTTCTTCCTGAACAAACTCTTCTCAACAGAGGAGTGGGGCGGTATCGGTAATGGTCAGCATTACTCCAACGCAAAGGTTGATGAATTACTTCAGAAAGCATTGGAAGCAACAGAACAGTCTGATCGTGCAGACTACTACAAACAGGCTCTGGCTCTGATCGTAGATGATCTTCCTGGTCTCTTCTATGCAAATGAAAATGTTATTTATGGTGTTGATGGACGTGTTCATGATTTCATTCAGAGAGCAGATGGCACAATCAAACTCGTTACACCAGAAAACAATGTATGGGTAACAGACTAATATTAATGAGTGTTTGAAAGCGGGGCGCGGCGAGTTCGCGCCTCTCTTTTTAAGAAATCCACAATGGATTTCTTGCAGTTTACATGAAATGGTGGTGTATTAAGTAAGTGTTAAAAACAATTCTCAAACGTATTTTACAAAGTATTCCAACACTCCTCATTGTTATTACGATTACTTTCGTTTTGACACGAATGATTCCGGGTAATCCGGCACGTACAATTCTCGGTCCTCAGGCTTCCGCCCAGGATATTGCCGAGATGGAGATTAAGCTTGGATTAAATAAGAGCAAGCTTGAGCAGTATGCAGATTATATGATCGGTATTCTTCATGGTGATTTCGGTACATCTTATGTCTATAATCGTCCGGTCACAAGTCTGATCGCAGAAAGAATTCCAAATACGCTGGTCATTACTCTGACCAGTTTGGTCATTGCTATTTTTATTGGTGTTGGCATTGGTGTTTTATCCGCAATAAAACAGTATTCCATTTTAGATTATATTTTTATGATTCTTGCGCTGGTTGGCGTGTCTATGCCGATTTTCTGGCTGGGCCTGATGCTTGTCAACCTGTTTTCAGTACAGCTTGGATGGCTGCCTGCCCTGGGCATGGGCTCTATGAGCAAAGGTATCGGAGATGTGATCTCCCATATGGTACTGCCATGTTTCTGTCTGGCAACAATCCCTACCGCAACATTCGCCAGAATAACCCGCTCCAGTATGCTGGAGGTTATACATAGTGATTCCATCAAAGCACTTCGTGCCCGTGGCATCAAAGAAAGCAGTATTATCTGGAAGCATGCATTAAAAAATGCGCTGCCTCCAATTGTAACAGTTCTTGGTCTTCAGCTGGCCAGTGCCTTCACAGGTGCCATTTTGACAGAGAGTATCTTCTCATGGCCTGGTATGGGTACTATGATCGTATCTGCCATCGATAACCGGGATTATATGCTGATTCAGGGAACGGTCCTTTTCATTGCCGTTGTCTTTGTCGTTGTCAATTTACTGGTGGACGTGGTCTATATGATTATCAATCCACGTGTCAGCTACGATTCGAAGGGAGGTAATTAAATGGCAGATATAACAAAAACGACTTCTGCAGATGCACTCGGCCTGGACGCTCAGGCAGAAATGCTCAAAACAGAACGTCGTGCCAATAATGTATGGAACAAGTTAAAACGTAACAAAACAGCGATGATCGGTCTTGTCATTGTCGTTGTTATGGTATTTATTGCCGTTTTTGCACCTGTCCTTGCACCTTATGATCCAAATGAGATCCATCCGCTGGATGCGTTTCTGAAACCTTTTTCAGAAGGTCATATTTTTGGAACAGATCAGTTTGGACGTGATCTGCTGTCTCGTGTCATTTATGGTGCCAGAGTTTCTCTGATTGTTGCAGCAGGCGGTACATTAGTCGGTGGTGTGATCGGTGTTTTACTTGGTCTGATCGCAGGTTTCATGGGCGGTATTGTAGACTCTGTGATCATGCGAATCATGGATGGTTTTCTCTCCTTCCCATTTGTACTGTTATCCATTATTCTGATGACAGTGCTCGGACAGGGACTGATCAATGTTATCATCGCCATCGGTATCGGCAATATTCCAAGCTTTGCCCGTGTGGTTCGTGGTGAAGTCCATATTGTTAAAAATGAAGAATACTGCAATGCCTGTCGTGTGATCGGTGTTTCCAACACAAGACTTCTGTTTACACATATCCTCCCGAATGCAATTTCTCCGATCATCGTTTATGCCACATTAAATGTAGCAAGTGCGATTATCTCTGAGGCAGCATTGAGTTTCCTTGGTCTTGGTATTGCCGCACCGACAGCTTCATGGGGAAGCATCCTGCGTGAAGGAAAGAGCAGTCTGACAACGGCACCATTTGTAGCAACAATCTCCGGTGCATTTATTTTGATTACTGTACTTGGCTTTAACCTTTTCGGTGATGGTATCCGTGACGTACTGGATCCTAAGATGAAACAGTAATTGCGCTGCGAAAATCTTCGCGGGTGCTCAGTTTGAATAAAGATATCTATTCAGAGCCAACCTCCAAAATGCGACGCATTTCGTCGGTGTGGCGTATCCGCCAAATAAAATTTCAAAAACAGTCTTAAAAATGCAAGCATTTTATACCTGTTTTATGAGATTTTGCTTGGCTCTGAACAGTTACAAATAAAGGATGAATGAAATGGAAAATAAACAGACAGTTCAAAAAAGAATAGAAGAAATCATGCCGGATCTGAGAGAACTTTCAGATTATCTCTGGCATCATCCAGAATACAGTTTTCATGAGTTTAAAGCATGCAAAGCCATGTCTGAACTTTTGAGAAAATATGGTTTTCAGGTAGAAACAGGTGTCGGAGGCATTGAGACAAGTGTAAAAGCGGTTTATGACAGCGGAAAACCCGGACTGAATGTAGGGTTTGTTGGTGAATTTGATGCTTTTCCGGGCATGGGACATGCCTGCGGACATAATCTGATGTGTGCCATTGCCTGCGGTGCGGGAATTGGTCTGAAATCTGTGATTGATACATTAGGCGGTAAAATTACTGTTCTCGGGACCCCTGCAGAGGAAGGCGGCGGAGGCAAGATCACTATGCTGGAAAACGGCGCTTTTGAAGGCCTTGATTTTGCGATGCTGACTCACGCCTCATCAGATACATGTGTCAATGATATTTCCTATTCAAGAACAGATATCCGCGTACATTATTATGGCAAAACAGCGCATGCAGCCACATGGCCGGAAGAGGGAATCAGCGCATTGACGCCTGTTCTTGAACTGTTTAATATTGTCAATGCCATGCGTCTTGAACTTGGAGACAAGGGTAAGATTCTTGGCATTATCCGTGACGGCGGCGATCAGGCTATTTTTATACCGGATCATTGTTCTGCGGAGTTTACCATTCGGTCATTCAGTATGAAATATAAATGGGAATTATTCCATCGCTTCATCAAAATCTGTGAGAATGTGGCAGCAATTACGGGAACGCGTTTTGAATATGAGATGATTGATTTATCTTATGAGGATATTCGCAATAATCCTGTTCTGGAGGATACACTGGCAGAGAATTTCAAAGTTCTTGGTGAAGAACTGTGTCCGAGATTAAAGGAACAGGGAATTGGCTGTACGGATATGGGAAATGTGACCCATGCACTTCCGGGCATCCAGGCCTATATCCGGCTTCGACCGGGACTCAGGGTTCATACACCGGAATTTGAGGAAGCAACAGGAAGTCCCGATGGATACAGAGCCATCGAGGCGGCAGCGAAGGGTATGGCTATGACTGCGGTGGATATCCTTTCAGATTCGTCGAAGATGGAAGCGGTGCGAAAAGCATTCAGTGAAATGAAAGCACAATACGAGTAATCGAGGTGATACGATGAGTGAAAATATATTGACAGTCAAAGATTTAAAGACTTACTTTTATACAGCCAGCGGTATTGCGAAGGCGGTAGATGGTGTAAGTTTTAATATAGCAAAAGGCGAGACCATGGGTATCGTTGGTGAGTCAGGTTCCGGTAAGAGTGTGACTTCCAGCTCTATTATCCGTCTTCTCCCGCCAAGAACAGGCAAGATTGTCGGAGGTTCCATTGAATTTGAAGGCAAAGATGTTCTGGCATTAAGCAAAAAAGAGTTAAATGATTTCAGAGGCAAAGATATTGCTGTTATTTTCCAGGATCCGATGACATCCCTTGACCCGGTTTTCAAGATTGGCAAGCAGATGACAGAAATGATCATGGCTCATCAGAATGTGACGAAAGATGAAGCCTGGAAAATGTCTGTTGAGGCATTGAGTAAAGTTGGGATTCCTGAACCTGAGAAACGTATGAATTCATACCCATATGAACTTTCAGGCGGTATGTGTCAGCGTGTGATCATTGCCATGGCAGTTTGCTGTAAACCAAAACTGATCATTGCCGATGAGCCGACGACGGCTTTGGATGTAACCGTTCAGGCACAGGTTTTGGAACTTCTGAAAGAACTTCAGAGAGATATGGATACAGCCATTCTTCTGATTACACATAATCTGGGCGTTGTATGGGAAATGTGTGATAAAGTCATGGTTATGTATGCCGGCAATACAGTGGAATTTACAGATACAAAGACACTTTACAGCAATCCGCGTCATCCATATACATGGGGACTTCTGGATTCCATGCCGAAATTGTCTGATGAATCTAAGGGTGAATTAAAGACTATTCCAGGTACACCGCCTGACCTCCGTCTGACAGGCAAATGCTGTAATTTCTATAACAGATGTCCGTATGTGACAGAAGCATGTACACAGTCTGTACCACCTCTTGTTGAAGTGGAACCGGGACATTTTGTAGCCTGCCACAGACAGAATCTGACCAATAAACTGGAGAAAGGAGAGGGCTTAAAGGATGAGTAATGAAAAGAAAGTTTTGATGAAAATTGAGCATCTGACCAAGGAATTTGAGATCAAAAGCAAAAAGCTTGGCGGTAAACCTCAGATCCTCCATGCGTTAAACGATGTGTCTGTAGATATTTATGAAGGTGAGACATTGGGTGTCATCGGTGAATCCGGCTGCGGTAAATCAACATTCGGTCGTACATTGATCCAGCTGCACAAGGCAACCGCCGGTTCTGTGACTTTTGACGGCAAAGACCTTTTTTCCCTGAAAGGGGCAGAACTTAAGAAAGCCAAGAAGGATGTCCAAATGGTTTTCCAGGATCCTTACTCTTCATTGGATCCGAGAAAGACAGCCGGCAAATTGATCGAGGAACCGCTGATCGTGCATAAACTGATTTCTGATAAAAATGAGCGTGAAAAACGTGTTCTGGAACTGATGAGAGAGGTTGGTCTTGATATTCAGCACGTCCACCGTTTCCCTCATGAATTTTCAGGCGGTCAAAGACAGCGTATCAATGTGGCCAGAGCGCTGGCTATGAATCCGAAGGTAATTGTCTGTGATGAGCCGGTTTCTGCGTTGGACGTATCCATTCAGGCACAGGTGCTGAATCTGTTCAACAGACTGCAGCAGCAGTACAATCTGACATATATCTTTATTTCCCATGACCTGGGTGTTATCAAACATGTCAGTGACAGAATTGCCATTATGTACCTGGGAAGAATTGTAGAATTATGTGAAGCGGATGCCATTTATGAGAATCCGCTGCATCCGTATACGAAGGCATTATTGTCCGCGATTCCGCCGGTTTCACCTTTTGCCAAAAAAGAACGTATTGTCCTAAAAGGTGATATTCCAAGCCCGATTGGCGATCAGATTGGATGTCCGTTAGCGGGCAGATGCCCGAACTGCATGGAAAAATGCAAAAAAGAAATCCCTAAGTTAAAGGACGCTGGTGATGGCCACCAGGTTGCATGTTTCTTATATGAGTAAAATACAGCAGTTTCAAAATCAGATTTTGAGCAACTGCGGGAAAATGAAAAGAGGATGAATATCAATGAGCAATGTAACAAGAAATGATGTTTGGGAACTGGCAAAAAGCAGAAGTAATGATCTTGTCAAACTGGCTTCTGACCTGATTCGTATTCCAAGTGAGAATCCTGTGGGAACACAGAGAGACGTGATCGATTTTGTAGAAAAATATCTGTCTGATGCAGGCATCAGCTATGAAGAGGTTTCCTGCAATCCGGATCATCCGAATGTACTGGCCAAAATGGGCAGCGATGACGGCTTCAGTGTGATTTTGAACGGACATGTGGATGTTGTCCCTGCCGGCGATCGCTCCCAGTGGGATTATGATCCATTTGGTGGTGAAATTACAGACAAGAGAATCCTTGGCCGCGGTGCTTCTGATATGAAAGCCGGTGTGGCAGGTCTTTTGTTTGCCATGAAAGTATTGAAAGATTCAGGGGCAGACTTGAAAGGCAATATCCGTCTTCATATTGTTTCTGATGAAGAGAGCGGCAGTGAATACGGGACAACCTGGCTTTGTGAACAGGGCTACGCTGAAGGAGCCAATGCAGCCATTATTGCGGAACCGACAACCAACTGGACCATTGAATCCGGACAGAAAGGCAACCTGCATATTGTATTCAAATCCACCGGCAAGTCTGCTCATGGAAGCCTTGGCAATTACAAGGGTGACAATGCGATCCTGAAATTAAACAAAGTTCTGGCAAATATCGAAATGCTGACAAAGATTGAAGGTCATTATCCGGAAGATCTTTTACAGTCTCTGGCTAATTCGCAGATGGTTGCAGAAAAAGAACTGGACATGAAGGGCATCGGCAATGTTATTAACCATGTATCAGCCAATGTAGGCCTGATTTCCGGCGGCACACGTCCTAATATGGTTCCGGATTACTGTGAAGCAACCATCGACTGCCGTCTGCCTTATGGCGTGGATCATGAAGAAATTGAGAACACAGTCAAAGAGATGATCAAAGCTGCAGGTGTGGAAGGCGTTGAATATGAACTCATTTGGAAGAGTGAAGCCAATGTTACCCGCGATGATTCAGATATCGTACAGGCCATCAAGAAGAATGCAGAGGCCATCTGGGGCATTACTGTATATCCGGCATGGCAGTGGGCTTGCAGCGACGCAAGAGAATACCGTCTCAAGGGCGTACCAACCATTCAGTATGGCCCATCCAACACAGAAGGCATCCATGCACCAAACGAAAATGTAGACATCGAAGACGTTGTCAATGCAGGACAGATTTATGTATTGTCCCTGTGCGACCTCCTCGGCGTAAAATAAAAATTTGTAACTGTTCAGAGCCAAGCAAAATTTCAAAAAACAGGTATAAAATGCGTAGCATTTTGGAGGTTAGCTCTGAACAGTTAAAAAAAATTAAATGACACAACAAAAGCTGCCAGTTTTTAAGAGCTGACAGCTTTTGTTGTACCATAGGATATTTTTAGTTTTCGAAAAATGCCTTAGCAAAGTGCGTCAAACCGATCTGGTCGTCTTTGCCCATCATTTCCCGGCTTGAGTGCATGGCCAGAAGTCCGACACCGATATCTGCGGTGCGCATTGGCAGATGGGAAGAGATGATGGAACCGATAGTGCCGCCGCCCTTTGTGTTGGAGTGTTTTGCAAAGCGCTGATAAGGAATGTTTTCCTGCTGGCACAGTGCAATGAGGGAAGCCATGCTCTCACAATCCCATGTATAAGACTGGTTGCTGGCTGTTTTCAGAATAAATCCGCCGTTCATGATGGGATAGTTGGTGATATCCTGAGTGCTTGGATAATTCGGATGGTATGCGTGAGCGACATCAACAGAAAGCATCAGGCCGTCTGAGATATCGGACATACAGTCAATCTGATTTTTGCCGAAAGCCTGCCAGATCTTACCGATGATAACAGAAGGCAGTGTGGAATCAGCACCCTGTTTGCTGAGACTTCCGATTTCCTCGTTATCGAATAAGCAGACAAGGTTAACGCGGTCAGAGTTCTTACTTTCAACAAGACCGTGAATCAGAGCGCATACAGAAGTGATATCATCCAGTCTTGGTGCGGAGATAAATTCTTCTGTGAAACCAACCAGTTCAGGCTGATCAAGATTGTACATGCAAAGATCATAATCAAGAATATCTTTGGCATCCACACCGATTTCTTTGGCAAGCAGATCCATGAAAGTTGTATCTTTGTTCAGATATTCATTCAGTGTGCCGAGGATAGGCAGCAGATGCTTCTGGTTGTCGATAGGAGCACCGTTTTCGTTGATGGCGCGATTCATATGAATAGCCAGATTCGGCAGATAAACAGCGGGACGTTTCAGATCCACAAGATGGCTGACCGGACGATCATAACGGTCACCCTTTGTGACAACTTTTCCGGCAAGGGATAACGGTCTGTCGAAGAATGTATTTAAAATAGGACCGCCGTATACTTCTGTATTCAGTTGCATGTAGCCATGGGAAAAAATTTCCGGATTTGGCTTAATTTTGATGGCCGGGAAATCTGTGTGGGCACCGGCAATGTGAATGCCATTGGAAAGGTCACAGGATTCACCGATTGTAAAAGCGTAGAGGGTTGTGTCAAAAGGACTGCAGAAATAACGGCTGCCCTTTGTCAGTGTCCAGTTGTCTTTTATATGTAATTCTGTAAATCCGGCTTCTGTCAGAACCTGCTTGGTATGGGCAATCACATGAAAAGCGGATGTGCCGTTCTGCAGGTAGTGAAAGAGCTGTTCAACTTCTTTTGGTAATGTCTGCATATTCATTCTCCATTCTTCATTTAAATTATAATATTAGGAAATTTTCCACTCTTTATAGTAGCACAATTACGCATTATAATCAATGGATGTGAATTTGGTCATATATAATCAATGGATGTGAATTTGGTCTTTTCAAAAGATGTTTGATATGCTATGATATATAGTAATGAAAACTATGTTGAATGGTCGTTAGTAAATTAGAGCAGTTATTTTGTATTTTTATATGCAGGATAGCTGCGATAGATGCAGGAGGATAAATAAATGGCATATCATATTGCAGTGGACAGTTGTACAGATATGACTGCGGCTATGAAGAAGGATGAACATATCACACTTGTGCCTCTTACGCTGAATGTTGGGGAAGATAAGTTTATAGATGATGAAACTTTTAATCAGGCGGAATTTTTGAGACATGTAGCAGAGTGCCCTGAGGCACCATCATCCGCATGTCCGTCACCGGATGCATATATGCAGGCCTATGGTTATGACAACGAGGATGCCTATGCAGTGACACTTTCAGCAGAACTCAGTGGTTCTTATAACAGCGCTAAGCTTGGTGCAGATCTTTTGAAGGAAGAGTATCCGGAGAAGAACATTCATGTGTTTAACAGCCGTTCTGCCAGTGCAGGTCAGACATTGATCCTGATGAAGATTCAGGAATGTTTGAATGCAGGCAAGGATTTCAAGGAAGTTGTCAGCGAAGTGGAGCAGTATATCGAGGAACAGACAACATTATTCGTTCTGGAATCATTGGAGACATTGAGAAAGAATGGCCGTTTATCAGGTCTTAAGGCGACATTGGTCAATGTACTGAATATCAAGCCCGTCATGGGTTCTACGCCGGAAGGCATGATCCAACAGCTGGATATGGGCCGCGGTATGAAGAAGGCACTGATGAAGCTGGTAGAGCAGATTGGCAAGACAGTCATCCATCCGACGGAGAAGTATCTGATGATTTCTCATTGCAACTGTCTGAAACGTGCAGAATGGCTCAAGGTTGAGATTGAGAAGAAATATGCTTTTAAGGGCATCGTGATTGTTGATACAGCAGGTGTTGCAACGATGTATGCCAATGATGGCGGTATTGTCGTAGCCTATTAAGGCAGCAGCTTAATTTAAAAAGCCGATTTCCGGGATTATGAATCAAATGATTATCAAAATCCCGTAAATCGGCTTTTATATTTTATCCGCAATTTGTTTAAATGAATCGCGGATCAGGCAGGTTTATTCCTTTTCTTCAGCATTTCGACATCTTCACGTAATTCTCTTTTCATCTTCCGGGCAGGATGATTAGTGTTTTGCATGATAGCGTTTTTCGACAAAAGCCAGCAGCTGGTAGAGTATCATGGCCAGTATACACAAAATGATAATGCTGAGCATGACGTAATCCAGCCGGAACACCTGACTGCCGTAAATGATCAGGTAACCCAGACCGGCGTTGGCTGCCAGAAATTCACCGATAATGACGCCAACGAGGCAGAGGCCGATGTTGACTTTCAGGTTGCTGACGATGGCGGAGATACTGGCAGGAAGGACAATGTACCTCAGAATGTCTTTGCGGGTACCGCCAAGGGTTTTAATTAGCAGCAGTTTATCGCTGTCAATGTGGATAAAGGCGGTGTAAAGGTTGATAATGGTGCTGAAAATCGCCATGGTGACACCGCAGACAATAATGGTTTTCATATTATTTCCCAGCCAGACAATGAGAATCGGTGCCAGAGCTGTCTTTGGCAGGCTGTTCAGGACAACGAGATAGGGCTCAAGAATATCGGCGGCACTGTGACACCACCAGAGCAGCATGGAGATAAAGGTGCCGAGAATCAGAACAAGGATAAAGCTGATAAGGGTTTCGCCGATGGTAATGCCGATATGGTAAAAGAGACTTTTGTCAGCTGCCATCTGCACCATTACTTTCAAAATACGCGTTGGGCTGCTGAAAATAAAATCGTCAATCAGATGGCACCTGGCGGCAATTTCCCATCCGCCTAATATAAAAATCAGGATAAAAAGGCGCATGCCTGTAATAAACTGTTTCTGTCTTTTCTTTTTGGCAAGAAATTCTTCACGGGATGTGTTGGAAACCGGATACAGAATGGTTGATTCAGACATTTAATTCACCCCATATTTCATTAAAATAATCCTTAAACTCAGGTGCCATGCGGGCTTCAAAAGGTGTACGCTCTTTATCAAGGGTCAGGTGGATATCAAAAGTTTTTTTGACAGAGGCAGGACGTTTGGTCAAAACGATAATACGGTCACAGAAACTGATAGCCTCCGAGATATCATGGGTCACGAGAATAGCACTCATTTGCTGACTGCGAAGAATCCGGTAGATATCGTCGGAGACGGTAAGCCTTGTCTGATAATCCAGGGCCGAGAATGGTTCATCCAGAAGAAGCATCCGGGGCGAGAGGGCCAGTGTCCGGATGAGGGCTGCCCTTTGACGCATGCCGCCGGAGAGCTGACCGGGCCTGGCATCTGCGAAAGGGGCAAGGCCGTATTCCTCCAGCATTTTGTCGGACCATTTTTCTTTTTCAGGTGTCAATTTATGATGAATCCTGAGTCCAAGGGAAATATTATCCCGGATACTTAACCAGTCAAGCAGATGGTCTTTTTGAAGCATATAGCCGATTTCGGCAGAAACGGCAATTTTGCCGGAATTAGGTTGAATCAAACCTGCAATCAGGGATAAAATTGTAGATTTTCCGCATCCGCTGGGACCGATGATACCGAGAAAATGGTTGGGAAAAACACGAAAACTCAAGTCTTTAACAGCCGGAGTTTCACCTTCTGCTGTCTGATAGGTATAATTGACATCGGTCAAATCTAAAAGCGGCTCCATAAAATCCTCCTTATATAATGGTATATAGTAAAATATGCATAAACCGTGTCTGTGTTGCAAGGGAGCCTTATTTATGCTAAAATGCATTCATATGGCACTAATGTTTAAAGCGGATGTTTTTTCGGTTTAGGAGTATAGAAAGATGCTGATTTTTCGCAATGTGTAAAGGAGAATATTCGTTATGAGTAAAAGAAATAAATACAGCGCAGGTATGCTGGGGGCCGCCCTTATTGTAGGGATTGGCATTGGCTTTTGCGGCGGTTTTGTAACAGGGAATCGTCTCGGCAGCAAATCTGCGGCAGAAACTGCGGTGGAATCCAGGCAGGAGGACAATGAAACAGCTTTAGCGGTGGGGGAATCCGGAACATATGATTCACAACCGGCAGGAAGCGATAGTGCCAATGGTGAGAGCGAAGTAGAACCCATTGGCAGTTATGCTGTAGATGACGAACCAGTGCTGAATATTGATGATACGACAGTTTATCTGTCTGAGATCAATGCAAGGGCTTACATGGTCAGAGACCAGTATGTAGCGGATTATGGCGAGGAACCATGGAATACGAAGATGGACAATGGAATGACCGTTGGAGAGTATGCCAAGGCAACCATGCTGGATGAGATAGAACGTGAGGTGATTCTCTGTAATAAGGCGGATGAATATGATGTACCGGCTTTGACAGATGATGAGGAGAAGCAGTGCGCGTCTAAGGCCGAGGATTATATGGCATCCATCGGTGAGGATATTGCGGCTCAGTTTAGTGTAGAGCAGTCAGCAGTTCTGGCGATTTATGAGAAAGATGCTATTTCCATGAAGGTCTACAATCAAATCCTTGAGGATCTTTCAGCGAGACTTCGTCAGGAAGATGAATATAAAGATATGGAAGACAGTGCTTTTGAACAGGTTTTGAATGATAAGTTTGAAGAACAGTATACTCAGTGGAAGAATGACTGTAAGGTTGAAACAACAGAGACATGGGAGCAGCTTGTCATGGGAGCAGTGGGCTAGTACATCGTTTTCGAAATAACTACACCATTCACTTGCCTGCGAATCCGATTGTGCAGGTAGAAAAGCCTCGGCGTAGCCCGCTACGCCTGCGTTTTTTTACCTGCACAATCGAATCCGCATCCTACGCGATTGGTATAGTTATTTACGAAACGATGTACTAGTTTTTAGTAAGCTTGCGATTGCAGCTGCAGGTTAGCTGCTATAGGAATGTACAGCAGCCATTGACGAAGCAGTTGATAGATTGCAAACAGGATATTGAATGATGAGAAGGACAGGGAGGTCTTTACATGGGATTAAAGAATTTAATTAAAGGACAGCTTTTATCAAGCATCAGTTATCGTTCCTCAGATCCGCAGGAACTGGCAGCTGTTTATGACAGAGACGGACGCAGGATTATGTATGAATCTGTATTGACGGTTATGCCTGGACAGGCAGCTATTCTTGTGAACGAAGGACAGATGACGGATATTTTTATGCCGGGCCGATATGAACTGACAACAAATAATATGCCGGTGACAACAACACTGAATCAGTGGAAATATGGTTTTCATGACACATTTATCGTGGATATTATTTTTGTCAATACCAATGAGATCATTGATATACCATGGGGAACGAGTGAACAGGTGACAGTGAAGGATGAAGTCTTTGGCCTTGTCAATGTGGGAGCGAACGGCAAGTATTCATTATCCATCACGGACCCGAAGCTTTTTGCGGAGAATCTCATGGGTGTGAAGAACCGATATACGGTGGCTGACCTGAAGAGTTTTGTGACACCGCAGATTGCCATGTATTTCAAGGAGATCGTGACAGAGAAGCAGATGGATTTCTTTGATATGCAGGGTTACTGCTATGAAGCTGCACAGATTCTGAAGGCAAAGAGTGATGATTTCTTTGGCCGTTACGGTATTCAGATGCAGAAGATGGCTGTTCAGGTGGCTTTACCGGAAACAGTGAAGAAATCCATTGATGAACGTGCTTCTCTGGGCGCCCTTGGCGGCATGGATGCCTATGCTTATAAGAGACAGGTGGATGCACAGGCAGATGCCATGGTGGCTATGGCCAAGAATCCGAATGGCGGTATGAACAGCATGGCGGGGATGGGTATGCAGATGTCTGCCGGCATGGCTTTCGGCGGCATGATGGCCGGCCAGATGAATGGCGGTGTGCAGGGACAGTCAGGTACACAGAAGGAAAGTTTTGTGATTTGCCCGAAATGTGGTTCTGAAATGAAGAAGGGACTGAAATTCTGCTCTGAATGTGGTGCCTCACTGGCTGTTCAGAAGAAGAAATGCATTAAATGTGGTGCTGAGATTAATGCAGATATGAAGTTCTGTCCGGAGTGCGGAGCCAATCAGGCACAGCCTGTTTGCCCGAAATGTGGCTATAAGGCTGCGTCGGGACAGAAATTCTGCCCGGAATGCGGAACAAGCCTTTTGTAAAAGTGTTGTCGAGTCGCAGTTTTCGATGGCTGACTTTGAGCAGCGCTGAATAAAGTAGACAAATAGAGAATCTGGAGGATTTTTGAATGAGTATATATGAATCATTGAATCCTGTCCAGCAGGAAGCGGTCTATCATACAGAAGGACCGCTTCTTATTCTGGCAGGGGCCGGGTCAGGCAAGACCAGAGTGCTGACCCACAGGATTGCTTATCTGATTGATGAATGTCAGGTCAATCCATGGAATATTCTGGCCATTACATTTACGAACAAGGCCGCAGGGGAGATGCGGGAACGTGTGGATCAGATTGTGGATTTTGGCGCAGAAGATATCTGGGTCAGCACATTCCATTCTACCTGTGTGCGTATTTTGAGGCGTTATATTGACAGACTGGGATACGACAGAAGTTTTACCATCTATGATGGAGATGACCAGAAGACCGTTATCAAGGAAGTCTGCAAGAAATTGAACATTGATACCAAGATTTATAAGGAGCGTACTTTGCTGTCAGCGATTTCATCTGCCAAGGATGAAATGATCGGGCCGAAGGAATATTTGCTCCGTTCAGAGGGTGACTATGCCAGACAGCGTATTGCCCAGGTATATGAGGAGTATCAGAAACGTTTAAAGAGCAATAATGCGCTGGATTTTGACGATCTGCTTTTCAAAACTGTTGAACTTTTCAAAACCGATGCGGAAGTATTGAATTATTATCAGGATCGTTTTAAATACATTATGGTGGATGAGTATCAGGATACGAACACGGTTCAGTTCCAGTTCGTCAGTCTGCTGGCGGCAAAGTACCGGAATCTCTGTGTGGTCGGTGATGATGATCAGTCGATTTACAAGTTCCGAGGTGCGAATATCCACAACATTCTTGATTTTGAAAAAACATTTCCGGATGCAAAGGTGATCAAGCTGGAGCAGAATTATCGTTCGACCAAGACGATTCTGGATGCTGCCAACGGTGTGATCCATCACAACCAGGGGCGTAAGGATAAGACACTTTGGACGGATAATGAACAGGGTGTACCGATTGTACTGAATCAGTACCAGACAGAATACGAAGAGGCCATGGGAATTGTGAAGGATATTGCGGCAAAGACGGAGCGCCATGAGGCTGAATACAAAGATTTTGCGGTGCTTTACAGAACAAACGCCCAGTCCCGTGTTTTAGAAGAAAAATTTGTCACACGCAACATACCATATAGAGTTGTGGGCGGTGTGAACTTCTATCAGCGCAAAGAGATCAAAGATATTCTGGCCTATTTGAAAATTATCAATAATGGTCAGGATGACGTGGCTGTGAGACGTGTGGTGAATGTACCAAAGCGCGGTATCGGTGCCACAACAGTGACAAAAGCGGCGGAGTACGCGGATCAATGGGGGATCAGCCTGTATGAGGCTTTTAAGCAGGTAGATGGTATTCCGGGTCTGGGACGGGCAGCAGCGAAGATCAATGGTTTTGTGAATCTGATACAGGTCTTCAGAACAAAGGCAGAATATATGTCCCTGGCAGAATTGTATGATGAAGTTCTGGAAGATACGGGCTATCTGAAAGAACTTCAGGCAGAGCAGACTGATGAAGCAACAACGCGAATTGAGAACTTAGACGAATTGCGCAACAAGATTGTCGCCTATGAAGAGGAGACGGAACAGCCTTCCCTGAATGAATTGCTGGAACAAATTGCCCTTGTGGCAGATGTGGACAATATGGATGATTCGGACAACAAAGTTATTTTGATGACACTGCATAGTGCAAAAGGTCTGGAGTTTCCATATGTTTATCTGTGCGGTATGGAGGATGGTTTGTTCCCGAGTTATATGACCATTGTCAACGATGATCCTATGGAGATTGAGGAAGAACGCCGTTTGTGTTATGTGGGCATTACCCGTGCCATGAAGAAGCTGACCCTCAGTTATGCGATGTGCCGAATGATGCATGGTCAGACACAGTACAATAAAATCTCCCGGTTTGTGAAAGAGATTCCGCCGCAGCTCATCGGCGGCAGTCTGCCGAGAGAGCGCTTTCCGAGAAAGGCTGAGGATGATCTGCCGTGGAATACAGGCAGTGCCTCCAATGGTATCTCCGGTTTTGGCGGCGGCAGAGCCGGTACATACGGCAGCGGCAGCAGGATGGGTACAGGCGCGGGCAATCGCGGTATCAGACAAAGTCACAAATTTGATGTCAGCGCTTTTGCGAAAAAAGGCGGCGATATGAAGAAAACCGCACCGGACTACGAAGTGGGTGATACGGTTAAACATATTAAATTTGGCACCGGTGTTGTTCAGGCCATCAAGGATGGCGGCAAAGATTACGAAGTTACAGTTGATTTTCCGAAATACGGACCGAAGAAAATGTTTGCCGGATTTGCGAAGCTGAAAAAAGTCTGAAAGAGGTAGTATTTTAGAAAAAAGAGTGCTATACTATAAGCAAATCTGTTTGGTAGAAAGGATGTGCGGACAACATGAATAAGTTTGAAGAATATTTAAGCATGGCCAAGATTTCTGATTTTATTCACCGTAAGGAACTGGAAGAAGAGAAGAAGAAAACAGTTTGCCTCGTATTTGCAATTATTGCAGGCATTGCAGCAATCGCAGCAATTGCTTTCGGCATCTACAAGTATTTATCCCGCGAGGATGATGTAGATGATTTTGAAGACGACTTTGAAGATGATTTTGATGATGACTTCGAGGATGAGGAAGACGATTTTGTAAAGGAAGATGAAGCTGCACCTGCTAAAGCTGCAGATAAGGAATAGTTTTATCTGAGTAGTTACAGGAATTTGTATAATTAAACAGACAGGAAAGCTGTTACAGATGAATGCTGATTTGTAACAGCTTTTTTGGGTAAAGAAAGCATTTTGCCAAACAGGATATTGCCAAACAGGATATGATTTACGAGAAGGTTTAGAAACAGATAGGAGACAAAGATGAAAAAAGGACAGATGTGTGAAGGCGTCATTGAATATATTGATTTTCCGAATAAAGGACGTGTGAAAGTCGAAGACCAGTATGTGACAGTGAAAAATGGGATTCCAGGACAGAAGATCCGTTTTGTCATTAACAAAAAGCGTAAAGACCGCTGTGAAGGCAGATTACTGGAAGTAATGGAGAAGTCTCCATTAGAAACCATTGAACCGGTCTGTCATGAATTTCCTGCCTGCGGCGGCTGCATGTATCAGACCATGAGCTATGATGAACAGCTGAAGATGAAGGCCGGCCAGGTGAAGAAGCTTCTGGACACAGCCATTAGTTCAGCTGGCCAGGTAGATGCGGAAGGAAAGCCGGATTATGTTTTTGAGGGCATTACAGGCAGTCCGAAACAGTGGGCTTACCGTAACAAAATGGAATTTTCTTTTGGAGATGACCATTTGGATGGGCCGCTGACATTGGGACTGCACAAGAAAGCCAGTACGTATGACATTCTGACAGTGGATGACTGCAAGATTGTCCATGACGATTTTACAGCTGTTTTAAAAACCGTGTTGGATTATTTCACCGAGCATCCGATGCCGTATTATAAGAAAATGAAACATACCGGTTATCTCCGTCACCTTCTGGTTCGTCGTTCCGAGACAACCGGAGAGATATTGGTACATCTGGTGACAACCAGTCAGGAAGAATGTGATCTGACAGAACTGACCCAGCGTCTTTTGGCTCTTCAGCTTGAAGGCAGAATTGTGGGAATCATGCATATCATCAACGATACACTGGCGGATGTGGTTCAGAGCGATGAGACACGCATTCTTTACGGGCAGGATTATTTTTATGAGCATATTCTTGGACTAAAATTCAAGATTTCCACATTTTCATTCTTCCAGACAAATACACTGGGGGCCGAATTGCTCTACGATATTGCCCGTTCTTATATCGGTGATACTAAAGATATGACTGTTTTTGACCTTTACAGCGGAACAGGTACCATCGCCCAGATTTTGGCAGCAGTGGCAAAGAAAGTTGTCGGTGTGGAAATTGTGGAAGAAGCTGTCGAGGCAGCCAAAGTCAATGCCGGACTGAACCAGCTGGACAACTGTGAATTCATTGCAGGTGACGTGCTGAAAGTGCTGGATACTATTGAAGATAAGCCGGATTATATTGTGCTTGATCCGCCAAGAGACGGCATCCATCCAAAGGCATTGGACAAGATCATTGATTACCAGGTGCCGAATATGGTGTATATTTCCTGTAAGCCGACCAGCTTGGCCAGAGATTTGGGTGTGCTGATTGAGCGAGGATATAAAGTGAAAAAGACACATTGTGTCGATATGTTCCCGGGCACGGTTCATTGTGAGACGGTTGTTTTGCTTTCCAAGGGTGAGGTCGACTCGAAAAAGATTCGGGTTGAGTTCTCTTTAGAAGATATGGATATGTCCGAATTTCAAGATGGGGCAACCTACACGCAGATCAAGGACTATGTACTGGAACATAGCGGATTAAAGGTATCAAACCTGTATATCTCACAGATTAAGCGGAAATGTGGGATTGAGGTTGGTAAGAACTACAATCTGCCGAAGTCCGAAGATTCCAGACAGCCTCTGTGTCCACCGGAAAAAGAGAAAGCAATCCGAGAAGCATTCAAATATTTTGGGATGATCTAACATCTCGCAAAATGGAGGTTTCTTATGGATAGATTGATTTCTTGTAAGTTTAACATGGATACCGCTTGTGTGGAACTGAAATTCTTTGATGGTAGTATGATTGCGATTGATACGATTGCGGTTGAGAACGAGGTTGCCGACAATATGTATCAGAGGTCGGAACTGGATTATCTGATTTACAATGACCCGATTGGATATGCTGATTTGATATTGAACGGAGATTCCAAAACCTATTTGAAAAACTGTTACAGAGTATAAATCTGTGGATACGGCGATTGGAGCGATTTGCCTGGCTCACTAAACCTCTAAGCCCATAGTTATTGGCTAAGGCAGATATTCAACTTTAATTTTAGATAACATAAATAAAGGCTATCCAATCTTTTTGACTGGGTAGCCTTTGAAAGTTTTGCTCTTTCTACTTTTTAAGAATCAATTTATGAATGACCATGCCGATTATCAAACCAAAGGATGATACTGCCAAATACCAAAGCGAATGTATCAATGCTGTCTCGTTATAGTATATAAACACAGATGGCACAAATGTAATTGCTATGATTATTGGATACAAGTACTTTACTTTCAGATTTGAAATGCTGCCAATTAGAATTGAAAGCAATAATGTTGCTAAAATAAGCAAAACTATCATTCCCATAACGTCTGTTGGTCCTGCAAATAATGGAAATACATAAAACATAAATAATTGAATTAAGAGTATTAGTATCTCCTTCAAGTATTTCTTCATAATCAAAACACCTCCGTTCATATAAACTCTTTTTTATTTCATTTTGCAAAGATTATCTTGATTTGCAGTTTGTCATTGTTGTAGATTGCTCCAATACTTCCGCCCATACGCTCAATCAGCAGCTTGGCGATGGACAATCCCAAACCGGTTGAATTGCGACTGGCTTCTACTGTATAGAAACGGTCAAACAATCTGCCGACCGTCACATAATTCAGATTGTGCGCCGTGTTGCTGAATGTAACACAGCCGTTCTTATCCATGACTACGGACAGATCGCCGTCAGAGTATTTCAGCGCATTGCTGATAATGTTGGAAAAGATACGGTTGACCGCACCTGCATCCAGTTCACGGAAAACCGGTTCCTCCGGCAATTCGATTTCCGGTTGGATGCCTTTTTCCTGCATGACCGCATAGAAAGACAGCAGACTTTCCTCCAATGCCCGGACAACATCCATACGTTCTGGTTTCAGTTCCTGAAAAGAAGTAACCACACTATATCTGAATAGTTCTTCGGTTAGATTTTTTAAAACATCTGTTCTGTTTTGGATTTGAGAAAGATAGCAGTGTACCGTTTCGCTTTTTTCCTCTCGTTCCAATAGGTCAAGATAACCGTTTATCGCCGTAAGCGGAGTTCTCAGGTCATGGGAAATATTGGTGATAGCTTCTTTCAGTTCCAGATCGCCCTGTTGGTAACGATGGCGTTCCTTGCGGAGCAATCGAAGCTGGATATTAATCTCCGAAGCCAGTTTTCTCAGATGAGGGTCGCTGGAAGAAATATCAATCAGAGTGTTTGTGTCGGAGGAAAGACGTTCCTGGAATTCTGTATGAATTTCATCAATACTTTTTTCTATAAAAATAATCTTTGTGATTAGAAAAAATACAACAATTAGCAAAATACAACACAAAATCCAAGGGAACATCTTTCTACCTCCTTACTTTAGGTTCTTTTTCTTAAAGGAACGACTTCCTATAAGAGATGTTGAAAAAATTACAAACGCAGAGCACAATGGAAGAAAAATCAGGTGTTCCACCCCTTCTTCGCAAAGAATTACACCTTGTCCTCCAGGTGTCAGACAGATAAGAAATTCCAGCAGGATACGAAATGTTCCACCGATGAATTTGATATTTTGGGGATGCCATCGCACAGTTGGGTCTGTATCACTCCACATCCATCCATCCAATAACTCTGGTTCTGCAAAACGATCATAAAGGAGCATCCCGATTATGACCATTGCAGCTACAGCTCCCAGACAAAGAAGTGTCGCTGAGTTTTTGTTCTCCGCCAGACTTGCCAACAGACAACATACGCTGGAGAGTGCAACGACCATCAAAAGGCTTGAAAAAATATAAAATGCCATCTCTCCCAAAGAGAGGTTCAGGCTTGCCGTACCCAGTAGCGGAATACCCAGCATCCCATTAACTATCAACCAGATTAGTGCAGTACTCAGTCCAGCACATATGGTCAGGAGAAGATTGGAAAAATAAACTTCTTCACGAGTGTGTCCGCAGATTAGTTTATTGCGCAGAGTTCCATATTCATAGTCTGTTCCCCACAAATATGCGGCAAATACGGCGATAAATGGTCCCATCAGGGGTGAATATCCAAAAAAACGGGCGACCAGCTTATAGATGTATGCATTAGTCAAATTCGTCTGGAAGTAACCGTTGAGGATGATGAATGCGGAAAGCAATACAGCAATCACTAATTCTATTCGAATCATTTTTTTATTCTCTGTACGGTAAAAGGCTGCTCGAAAAAGTTTACGCATTATTATCACCTCCAACCAGAGAGATGTAATAACTCTCCAAACTTTCATCTTTTTCCTGCATAGACAGCACTTCGCAGTTTTCCTTTGCCAGTACAACGGTCAGCTGTGTCACATTGATCTTTGCGAACACATCGGCTGTTGTTGCGGAGATAATTTTATATTCCAGATTCATGGAATCCAGCACACGAGCCAGAGTAGAAGTATCGGTCACTTCCATGCGGACACACTTGCGGCAAACTGTGTCCAGTTCTTCTGCACTCAGTTCCTTCACCATGCGACCATTATCAATGATACCGTAATGAGTAGCCAGACGGGAAAGTTCATCCAGAATGTGACTGGAAATAAGAACTGTAATCTGTTTTTCTCGGTTCAACTTCAAAATCAGTTCTCGTATTTCCACAATACCCTGAGGGTCGAGACCATTTACAGGCTCATCAAGAACAAGAAAGTCGGGATCACCGGCTAATGCGATAGCGATGCCCAGACGCTGCTTCATACCGAGGGAGAAGTTCTTCGCTTTTTTCTCTCCCGTGTTGTCGAGACCTACCAGCTTCAACAATTCCTGAATACAATCAAATGATGGCAGACCAAGAATGAGATACTGGTGCTTCAGATTTTCCTCCGCAGTCATATCCATGTAGATGGACGGTGTTTCCACCACAGCACCCATGCGACGGCGGGATTTGATAATATCCTTGCTGTCATTGCGGATGCCGTACAGAGAAAAGCTACCGGAAGTCGGTTCCTGCAATCCGCAGATCAAGCGGATCAGGGTTGTCTTACCAGCGCCGTTCTTTCCCACAAAGCCATAGATGGAACCTTTGGGAACATTCATAGTAAGACCATTCAATGCCTGAAAGTTTTTATACTTTTTTGTCAGGCTGTTTGTTTGCAAAATATAGTTCATATTGTATTACCTCCTTTGCTGACCTAAGTTTACAAAACAAAAGTCAAGAAAGTGGTCAAGAAAAACGTCAAGATTTGGTCAAGATTTTTTGTTCTGCCAATTTGAAACCAATTCCCCAGACTGTTTCGATATAGTCTACACCGCTGACATCCTGCATCTTTTTACGAAGATTGCTGATGTGCTGCTTCAAAGAACGCTCGGTGCAGTCGGGTGTGTCCAGACTGATTCTGTCAAGCAGGACACTCTTTGAAATTACCTGTTTGGGATTTTCCATCAGCAGTTTTAAGATGGCATACTCCGTTCGGGTCAGCTTCACAGGCTGCTCCTGTACTGTCAGAGAAAGGGAAACCATATCCAAAACCAAATCGCCAACGGAAAGAGATTTGGTTTCGCCATGTTGTTCTGCCTTGCGGAGCTGAACAGTGATACGGGCAAGAAGCTCCTTTGTATCAAAAGGCTTGGTCATGTAATCTGCCGCACCGCCCAGCAGAAGATTTACCTTGTCTTGCACATCTACTTTTGCGCTGAGAACGATAACAGGAATGTTCTCAATGTGGGGCAGAACTTCCTCGCCAGACAATCCCGGCAACATCAGATCCAGCAGCACCAAATCGGGCTTGTTTTGTGAAAGAAGATATAACGCTTCTGTGCCGGAGTATGCACGAAGAACAGAATAGCCCTCTTGCACCAGCACTTCTCTCAGCATATCTCCAATATGAATATCATCATCTATGATTGCGATTGTTTTCATTCTCGTTCCTCGTCAATTTCCTTTTATAGTTCAAACGCTACTATCGTTTCCTTTGGCAACTTCTCGTTTTCGCAGTTTAGAAGGTAGGCTATTGCCTTGTTCGCAAAGCGGTTTGTTTTCATTGTATCCCAATCGGCAAGTCGGACTATTTCTGATGTGCCGTTCTCAAAATCAAATGAAATCTGGCCCCATTCGCCGTCGCAGTCTGCTTGGTATTCGTAGATTGCGGTGGCGATTTTCTTTTTTCGTTTGGTCTTGGATTTCTGTTTCAAGCGGACAGCATGGATTGCGCCCTCGGCAACCAACAATTCTGTCAGTTTGTCCACTGCTCTGCGGTAGGCTCGCTCCGCACCGCTGGCAGTGCTGCCCTCAAACATTACAGCCAGTTCCTCAAAGGTGGGACGGCCTTTCCATGAGCCGACATGCCCGCAGGTCATGCAGATTGCCAGCCGCTTTTCAAGCAAGGTCTGTTCCCGGTAGTTCAGCTTATCAAAAGCTCGCTGCACCTTTTCTGCCTGTATGCCGTTCCAGAGGATGTCGGAGTAGTTCCAAGTATCATCAAGAGCAACATCTTCGCCCGTTTCCTCGCCGTCCTCATCTGTCACATAGAATGGTTGCTGATTGCGGATACCTCGAACAACTCTCAGATATTCTTCCGCAAGGGCAAAGTCACAGTTATACTTTTTGGAAAACTCGCTGACCGCATCCTTGGTGTTATGGTACAGCCAAGCCATTGACCGCACCATTTTATAATTGGTCAGAGAGGATACCGACCATTTTTCTTCGCCCATGCGGAAGCGGAGCATAGCATCCCGGATGAACGGGAAAATGTATGTAGCATACTCCGCACCCTTGGCAGGATCATAGTCCATCAGCTTTTGGAGCATTTGCTCCCGGCAGGAGAGCTTTATATCTATAAATCGGTCTGTGTCGTACAGATCGCCGCCATCCACACCGAGAAAGTCTTTGATGCGCTTGTTAAGCTGCGGCTCGTAGTGGTGTAGGAAGAATGAGAAATATATCAAATTCTTTTCCTGCAAGGCAGACAGGATATATTCGTTCAGACTGCCCACCGCTGGCGGCTCCGGTTCCAGTTGGAAGATGCGCTCTGCCATATAGGGAATGATACCATCACCGTGCGGATTGACAGCGTATTTTGGTATGTATCCGGTCATATTCCATGTAAAATCACTTAGCATAGCGCACCTCCTTTCAACGTCCAATTTCAAATTTATTTCTTTTTCTTACTCGCAAAAATTGCAATTATACAGAAAACCAAGAAAAACAAAAATCCTATTTTCATTGACTGTTCCTCCTAACAAATTCAAATGCACTTTTGGGCTTCTTTCTTCAAAGCAACCTGTTCCATTTCTTTCTCATAAGTTCCCTTGGCATAAGCGACATTACTTTTTGCCCGGAGCATCTTATCTTTCGCCAGTTTCTTCATAACCTCTGCTAAATCCTCATCCAGTTTGCCACGCTTGATATAGCGGTTTATGGTATTCAGCCGCTTTTCGTATATCTGGATAACAGGATGATCGTCTGCAAGCTCCCGTTGTTCTCTGCCTTTCAGATTGCCGATCTGTCGGCAGGTGCGGTGTAGCTTGTCCCCCGGCGCATAGCCGCCGCAGTATTTGGTGTGCCT
>ERZ773239.221-NODE-221-length-68169-cov-8.170714_pt1 | contig 68169 bp, 48 predicted proteins | sample MGYA00580521_ERZ773239 | MGnify/ENA primary metagenome ERZ773239 (study PRJEB29015, sample SAMEA2737801) | human gut metagenome | biome: human gut; feature: human-associated habitat; material: faeces | place: China | collected 2012 ... | reverse complement strand
AAACAAGCCAATAATACATCGAGCAAGCTCGTGTATTATTGACTTATCTTTTTTTTGGCTGAACTGTTACGGCTTTTTGTCGGTTTTGCTGTTTTAACTTGCACTATTTTAAGTTTTTTAGTAAAATGAAAATTGTGTATAAAAAACTGATTATAAAAAAATACAGTATGAGGTGAAATATGAGTGATATTATTAAAGTAGTAGTTGATGCCATGGGTGGTGACAATGCACCTGAAGCACCGATAAAAGGTGCCGTTGATGCTGTTAATGAAAATGAAAAGATAAATGTTGTACTGGTGGGAAGAACTGATGACATTAAATCAGAGCTTGCTAAATATACTTATGATAAAGAGCGTATAACTATAGTTCATGCAGAGGATATTATAGGATTTGATGAACCACCGGTAATGGCTATAAGAAAAAAGAAACAGTCATCTATTGTTGTCGGTATGAACCTTGTAAAACATGGCGAAGCGGATGCTTTCGTATCAGCCGGAAGTACAGGTGCAATACTTGTTGGTGGTCAGTTTGTTGTGGGTAGAATCAAAGGCGTAGAGCGTTCGCCTCTCGCACCGCTTATTCCTACAGCAAAAGGTCCAGCACTTCTTATTGACTGTGGAGCAAATGTGGATGCCAGAGCATCTCATCTTGTTCAGTTTGCAAAGATGGGCTCAATATATATGGAGAGGATAGTCGGCATAAAAAACCCCCGTGTTGCCATTGTAAACATTGGTGCTGAGGAAGAAAAAGGAAATATGCTCGTAAAAGAGACATATCCATTACTCAAAGAGTGTAAGGATATAAATTTTGTTGGAAGTATAGAGGCAAGGGATATACCAAAGGGAGATGCAGATGTTATAGTATGTGAGGCATTTGTTGGAAATGTAATCCTTAAATTATATGAAGGTCTTGCAGCAACACTTCTTGGAAAAGTAAAAGAGGGACTTATGTCAAGCCTCAGAAGTAAAATAGGAGCACTTCTTATCAAACCTGCACTTAAATCAACACTTAAGCAGTTTGATACATCAGACCAGGGAGGAGCACCTTTGCTCGGTTTAAACGGGCTTGTAGTGAAAGCCCACGGAAGTTCAACAAGTGTTGAGATAACTCAGGCTATAAGACAGTGTATACAGTTCAATGAAGAAAAGATAAATGAAAAAATAAAAGAAAATCTTATTATTGAATAGGTGGTGCTCGTATGGAATTTAAAAAGCTTCAAAAGATTATTGCAGAAGTTTTAGGTATTGGAGATATGGAAATATTTCAAGAAATGAGTTTTGTGGATGACCTCGGTGCTGATTCGTTGGAACTTTTTCAGATTCTTATGGGAGTTGAACAGGAATTCGATATATCAATAGACGAAGAAAGTCTGAAAGATGTTGACACGGTTGGAGATTTGCTGGAGCTTATATGTTAAATATGACATATAGGCAGGCTGCTTTAGCGGCAGATAGTAGAGCAGACCTATGAATATCAGCTTGACAAAACCGTTGGCATATAGGGCTTAAAAGGTTAGGAGTGTGCCTGATGAAACAGGAAAAATTATTAGAGTTTCAGAAAAAAACAGGATATGAGTTTAAAAATGTAGAACTGCTTATAACAGCACTTACGCACAGTTCATATTCAAATGAAAACAGATTAAAAAAATATATGTGTAATGAGCGTCTTGAATTTTTGGGAGATGCCGTACTTGAGCTTGTTTCAAGTGAACAGATATATAAGGATAATCCTACAAAGCCTGAGGGTGACATGACAAGAATGAGAGCGAGCTGGGTATGTGAGCCGACGCTTGCACTCTGTGCAAGAGATATAGATCTCGGTGAGTATGTGATGCTTGGAAGAGGTGAAGATCTTACAGGCGGTAGAGAGAGAGACTCTATTTTGTCTGATACACTTGAGGCGACTATAGGTGCAGTCTACCTTGATGGTGGATTTGAAAAGGCGAAAGAATATATTGACAGACATATATTAAAAGATATAGAAAATAAAAAGCTGTTTTACGACAGCAAGACTATTTTACAGGAAATTGTTCAGGGAGAGCATCTTGAGATGGAATATGAGCTGCTTAAAGAAGAAGGACCTGACCACAATAAATCATTTACGGTTGCCGTAAACATAAATGGAGAGAGACTTACGACTGCAACAGGAAGAACAAAGAAAAAAGCAGAACAGTCAGCAGCTTATCAGGCTATACTTAAATTTCATAAATCATAAGTAGGAGAAACATCAGATGTATTTAAAAAGCTTAGAGGTACATGGTTTTAAATCATTTGCCAATAAATTGATATTTGAATTTCACGACGGCATAACGGCTATCGTAGGGCCAAACGGCAGCGGTAAGAGCAATGTTGCCGATGCTGTAAGGTGGGTGCTTGGAGAGCAGAGAGCAAAGCAGCTTCGCGGTGCAAAAATGGAGGATGTTATTTTTGCAGGAACTCAGATGAGAAAGCCGCTTGGATTTGCATATGTAGCCATTACCATAAGCAATGAAGATCATAAATTAAATGTTCCCTATGAGGAAGTAAAGATAGCAAGAAGAGTTTACAGGTCAGGAGAGAGTGAATATCTATTAAATGGCACGGCTTGCAGGCTTAAGGATGTTCAGGAACTTTTGTTTGATACAGGTATCGGTAAAGAAGGATATTCGATTATCGGACAGGGACAGATAGATAAGATACTTAGCGGAAAACCTGAGGAGAGACGAGAACTTTTTGATGAGGCGGCAGGAATCGTTAAATATAAGAGAAGAAAAGCTGCTGCACAAAAAAATCTTGAAGAGGAAAAGCATAATCTTGAAAGAATTGAAGATATTCTCTCCGAGATAGAAAAACAGGTAGAGCCTCTTGAAAAGCAGGCAGCAAAGGCAAAACAGTATCTTGCGTTTCGTGATGAGCTGAGGGTTCAGGATGTAAATATGTTCCTTATTGAATATGACCGTATTCATGAGGAGATAAAGGAGTTTGAGGGAAAACAGGCAATCGCTGATAATGATCTTAAAAATGCCAATCAGGAATATGAAAAAAGCAAGCGTGAGTATGAGAGAGTACAGTCAGAGCTTGATGAAAAGATAAAGAGCATAGAATTAAAAAAAGACAGACTGAATCAGTCGCGTGTCATGTTAAACAACTGTGAGGGTGATATAAGACTTTTAAACGAGCAGATAAACGGTATCAGACAGAGTGAAAATCATTATAGGGAAGCTATAGAGAGCTATAAAGAGCGTATTAAAAATTTTGAGGATGAACATAAACAGTATGCCGTCCAAAAAGAAGAAAACAGCAAAAAGACAGAAGAGATAAAGTCTTTAGCAAAAGAGAATGAAAAACTTATTGCAAATAAAAAAGAGACAGCTTTTGAAATAGAAAATGACATAAAGTCCGTTCAGGATATGAAGCTTGCCGGAATAAATGCGGCGGCTGATATAAAAAGTGAAGAGTTAAAATATAAGACTTTGCTTGAGCAGAACAATATTAAGAGAGCCGAGTTAAACAAAAGAGTGCTTGCAAATAAGTCTGAGGCATCTGTTCTTACAGAGACAATCTCGTCACATAAAAAAGTTTATGATGAGATAACTGAAAAGATAAAAGCGATAGATGATTCAAATGCAGTAATGCAGGAAAAGTTTAATGGTATAAACGAAGAAAATCAGAACAGACGAAGAGAGCACAGTGATACACAGCAGAAATTCCATATGGAAAATTCAAGGCTTAATTCTCTTAAAAACATGACTGAGAGGTATGAGGGATTCGGTCAGAGTATAAAGCGTGTCATGGAGAGAAAAGAGGATACACCAGGAATCATAGGTGTAGTTGCCGATATCATAAGAGTTAAAAAAGAATATGAGATAGCGGTTGAGACGGCACTTGGCGGAAGCATACAAAATATTGTAACCGACAATGAGCAGACGGCAAAAAAGATGATAGAATATCTGAAAAAAAACAGATATGGACGAGCTACATTTTTACCGCTTACAAATATTCATAAAAAAGCGGCAAATAATGCTCGTAATGTTATGGCTGAAAAAGGTGTAATCGGGATGGCATCAGAGCTTGTGTCGGCAGATGAAAAGTATAATGACCTCGTGAATTATCTTCTTGGAAGGTTTGTCGTTGTCGATAATATAGACAATGCCATTGCACTTGCGGCAAAATATCATCACACACTCAGGATAGTAACGACCGAGGGAGAACTTTTAAATCCGGGCGGTTCGATGTCAGGTGGTGCATTTAAGAACAACAATAATCTTTTAGGCAGACGAAGACAGATAAAACAGCTTGAGGAAGATGTAGAAAAATTCAAAACCAAATTAACAGAGTATGCGGCACAGATAGAGCAGGGAGAAAAAGAGATAAAAGAGCTGCGTGAAAAAATCGGTGCCAACAACAGGCTAAGACAGGAGCTTATAGTTAAACAGAATACGGAAAAAATTGGTTATGAGCGTGCGGTTTCAGATCTTAAAAAGAGCGAGGAGCAGCTTGAACTTATCAGAATCGAAGGAATGAGGATAGAGGAGGATAAGGACAAGTTAAAGGGTGTTATGGACGGCATTGGCCGTAGGATTTCGGAGAGCGAAGACGAGACAAAGGATTTTGATGAAAAGATAAGCAGGTATCAGGAAAAACTTGACAAAGTAAGAGAAGAACTTAATTTGTTGGAGCAAAAAGATTCTGAGTTTACGCTTAAGATAACATCACTTGCACAAAGCGAAGGCTTTATAAATGAAAATATGCTCCGTGCAAGTGAGGGTAAAGATACCGTATCCAAGCAGCTTGCACAGACTATCGAGGACAGTAGAAATATTGGTGGTCAGATTAAACAAAAACAGGATGAGATAATAAAAACCAGAAATATCATCAAAACAACAAAAGAAGAAATAGAAAATTCAGAGCTTGAGATTAAAAAGCAAAATCTGGAAAAAGAGGAACTTTCTGAAAAAAACAAGACTTTCCTTGACAAGAGAGAGGAATTGTCAAAAAATATAAATGAACTTGAAATGGAAAGTTTCAGACTTGCCGGAAGAAAAGAAAAGCTGACGGAGAGTATTGACAATTATACAAATTATATGTGGGAACAGTATGAACTTACATATCACAGTGCACTGGCACTTAAAACGCAGACAGAGCTTACCGTTTCAGGAATGAAAGCCAAGATAGCAGAGATAAAGAAACAGATAAAATCGTTAGGCTCGGTAAATGTAAATGCCATAGAGCAGTATAAGGAAGTATCAGAGAGATACGAACTGCTAACGACACAGCATGATGATCTTATTGAGGCTGCAAAGGTTTTGGAGGAGATAATAGAAAATCTTGACAATGATATGCGAAAACAGTTTGAGGAGCAGTTTGCAGAGATAAGAAGCCGTTTTGACAAAGTGTTTAAGGAATTGTTTGGCGGTGGTCGTGGAACGCTCGAACTTATGGAAGATGAGGATATTCTTACGGCAGGGATAAAGATAATCGCACAGCCGCCGGGAAAGAAACTCCAGAATATGATGCAGCTTTCAGGTGGAGAAAAGGCACTTACAGCTATTGCATTACTGTTTGCAATACAGAGCTTGAAGCCGTCACCGTTCTGTCTGCTCGATGAGATAGAGGCGGCACTCGATGACTCAAATGTAGACAGGTATGCGGAGTATCTGCATAAACTGACGAAAGATACACAGTTTATTGTCATCACTCATAGGCGTGGAACAATGAATGCTGCGGATATTCTCTACGGAATAACGATGCAGGAAAAAGGTGTTTCGACACTTGTATCGGTCAATCTGCTGGATGAGAAAGAGATTGCGAATTAAAGAGATTTGATTTAAGCTGTATTGATATATTTAATAAAGATAAGATATTATGTAAATTAGGAATTTGAAATTCATTTATTATGTTATATGATTTTGTATGATATGGTAGAGTAAAGTTAAAGAATTTGGAGGAATTATGTGGGAAAGTATTAAGAATAAGTTTAGGAGAAATAAACATATTGAGGAAGAACAGAAAATTGAAACGGAAAACTTACAGAATGAGGAAGTAACAAATTCGGAAGCTGAAGCCTCTTTACAGAGTGGGGAGACAAATGCCAATTCTGATATGGAGAGTAGTTTACAGAGCGAGAAAAACGTCCATTCCGAAACTGATTCTTTACAGAGTGGCGAAGTTACACAGGATAAGGATAAATCACAGGATGTGGCTGTAGAAGCATCGAGTGAAGGAGGCAGTTCGGATGATGAAGCCGTTCATTTAGAAACAGAGTCTTTAAAGATTGAGAATGATATTCATCCAGAAACAAAAAATTTGTCATATGATGAGGCTGCAAAAGCATCAAATGAAAGTAACGGTTTAGATAATGAAAATGTTTCAAATGAAGCAGCGGATAATTCGCAGAATGTTGATGATGGCGAAATCAAGACGGCAGAGGAGGCTGAGCAGATTTCTGAAGTTATTTCAGAGGAGGAATATAAGGCGGAGGAGTCTGCCAAAAAGCCTAAGAAAAAAGGATTTTTTGGAAAGCTTATCGATGGTCTGACTAAGACAAGGGACAGTTTTGTTTCCGGTCTTGAAAATGTTTTCAGTGGATTTTCTGAGATTGATGACGATTTTTACGAGGAACTTGAGGAAGTCCTTATTATGGCGGATATAGGTGTTGCCACAACTGAGAAGATAATTGAAAATCTTCAGGCTAAGGTTAAGGAAAATAAGATTAAAGAGGTTGCAGTTTGCAGACAGCTTCTTATTGATTCAATAAAGGAACAGATGCGTGTGCATGATGATGCATATGATTTTGAAAATAAAAAATCGGTTGTTATGCTTATAGGAGTAAACGGTGTCGGAAAGACAACTTCTGTTGGAAAACTTGCGTCACAGTTTAAGGCGGACGGCAAGAAAGTTATTCTTGCGGCAGCAGATACTTTTAGAGCAGCAGCTATTGAACAGCTTACCGAATGGTCGAACAGAGCAGGAGTTGAGCTTATCGCAGGTCAGGAGGGCGGAGACCCGGCGGCAGTCGTATTTGATGCAGTTAATGCGGCAAAGGCAAGAAATGCTGATATACTTATATGTGACACGGCAGGACGACTCCACAATAAGAAAAATCTTATGGAGGAGTTAAAAAAGATAAACAGGATAGTTGAGAGAGAATATCCTGACGCATACAGAGAAACATTTGTCGTACTTGACGGAACGACAGGTCAGAATGCACTCGCACAGGCAAAACAGTTCAGTCAGGTTGCTGATATTACGGGAATAATCCTCACAAAACTTGACGGAACAGCTAAAGGTGGCATTGCCATAGCTATTCAGTCGGAAATGAACATTCCGGTTAAATATATAGGTATCGGTGAGCATATCGAGGATTTGCAGAAATTTGATGCAGATGCGTTTGTAGATGCATTGTTTGAGACAAAAGCTGAGTAGTGTGAAATATATCATATTTCACATTATGCCAAAGAAACCTGTGCACAATTTAATCAAGATTTATGATAGTTTCGCAAATACCTAAATTAAGAGTAACTTGAAAGGAGCATATAAAAATGTTGACATTAGAGAAATTTGAAGAAGCATCGGAAAAGGTGAAGGAGGTTGTGCTGCCTACAAACCTTATCTATAGTGAGTATTTTTCAGAGCAGACGGGAAATAAGGTTTATTTTAAACCTGAAAATATGCAGTACACCGGAGCTTACAAAGTAAGAGGCGCTTATTATAAGATAAGCACTCTCTCAGAGGAAGAAAGAGAGAAAGGTCTTGTAACTGCATCAGCAGGAAATCATGCACAGGGAGTTGCCTATGCGGCAAAACTTTACGGTGTGCCTGCAACGGTAGTCATGCCTACAACTACTCCGCTTATCAAGGTAAACAGAACAAAGGGTTATGGAGCAAAAGTAGTTCTTCACGGTTCTGTATATGATGAAGCCTGCCAGTACGCACTTGAACTTGCAAAAAAAGAGGGGGCAACATTTGTTCATCCTTTCAATGATGAAGTCGTAGCAACGGGACAGGGTACGATTGCAATGGAGATATTTAAGGAACTTCCGACTGTTGACATAATCCTTGTACCTATCGGAGGGGGTGGACTTGCAGCAGGAGTTTCAACACTTGCAAAACTTTTAAATCCTAATATAAAAGTAATAGGTGTTGAGCCGGCAGGAGCAAGCTGTATGAAAGCATCATTAGATGCAGGAAAGGTAATTACTCTTCCTGATGTAAATACCATAGCAGACGGTACGGCAGTAAAGACACCGGGAGACATTGTATTTCCGTATATACAGAAAAACATTGATGAGATAATAGCAGTAGAAGATCAGGAACTTATCGTAAACTTCCTCGACATGATGGAAAATCATAAGATGCTCGTTGAAAACTCAGGTCTGCTTACTGTTGCTGCACTCAAGCATCTTGACTGCAAGGGTAAAAAGATAGTTTCTATCTTAAGCGGTGGAAACATGGATGTAATAACGCTTTCATCAGTTGTACAGCATGGTCTTATCGAGAGGGGACGAGTATTTACGGTATCGGTGCAGCTTCCTGACAGACCGGGTGAACTTGTAAATGTGGCAAGTGTTATTGCAAAACTTAAGGGAAATGTAATCAGACTTGAGCACAATCAGTTTGTAAGCATAAACAGAAATGCCGCCGTTGAGCTCAGGATAACGCTTGAGGCATTTGGACATGAGCATAAGAAAGAGATTATCGAAGCATTGAAAAAACATGGATATGATCCGAAAGAGGAAAGCCCGACAGGATTATATGAATAATGCAATGAGCAGGCAGCAGCGACTGACAGCTCGCTGGCAGGTTTATGAATGTAAGAAATGAAAGGCTGAACTGTTACTGTAAAAGTGTAAGTGTGTTTTTTCAAATGAAAAGATAAATTAAGAAGTGGAGGTTTAGGATGAGTCAGTTTAAAAATACAACAGGTTATATAGGGAGCGAGTTACTCCATACACCGGGCGGAGTGAGAGATACTTACGGTGTAGAGTGTGAAAATAAATTAAATGTGGCGGGAAAAGTCCATGATGTTATGAAATCTTATGGTTTTGATGACATTCAGACCCCTGCATTTGAATATTTTGACATATTCAGCAAAGAGAGAGGAACAGCTTCTTCAAAAGAGATGTTTAAGTTTTTTGACAGGGGAAATAATACACTTGTATTAAGACCGGATATGACACCTCCGATAGCAAGATGCGTTGCAAAGTATTACAGAGAGGAACAGATGCAGGTTCGTCTTTGCTATACGGCAAACACATTTGTAAATACAGATCCTTATAAGGGAAAACTTCAGGAAGTGACACAGGTAGGTGCAGAGCTTTTTGGTGATGCAAGTTCAGATGCAGACGCAGAGATGATAGCACTTACGGTCGAGAGTCTTTTAAGCAGTGGTCTTAAGAGATTTCAGCTTGAGGTAGGTCATGCAGATTTGTTCAGGGGAATAGTTGAGGAGGCAGGCTTTACACCTGAGGAAACAGAAAAACTTCATGAACTTATTGAGAGTAAGAATTTTTTTGGTGTTGAGGATCTTCTCGACAATCTGACAGTATCAGAGGGACTTAAGGAGGTAATCTTAAAACTTCCTGACCTTTTAGATGACTTTGATGAAGCTGCTAAGTTTGTAAAGGAACGCTGCCAAAATGAAAGGGTTTTAAAGGCTCTTGACAGACTTGCAAAACTTGATAACATATTAAAAATATATGGATTTACAGATTATGTTACGATAGACCTCAGTATGTTAAGCCATTACAGTTATTATACAGGAATTATATTCAGGGCATATACATACGGTACGGGCGAAGCTGTGGCAACAGGAGGTCGTTATGACGGACTTGTGGGGCAGTTTGGAAAAGATACGCCTGCCATCGGTCTTGCCATTGTTTTAGACCAGCTTATGCTTGCACTTACAAGACAGAATATTCTCGATGAGAAGCTTGTATCAGGATGTATTCTTCTTTATCCTAAAGAACTCAGGGAAGAGGCATTAAACAAAGCTGCCGCACTCAGAAAATCGGGTGAGAATGTGCAGCTTGTACGCAAATCATCGCAGAAAGATATTGATTTGTATAAAGATTATGCAAAGAGAATGAATAAGGAAAAACTCTTGTATTTAAAAGATAAGACTGTAGTTGAAGAAATAACATTCAAGTAGGAGGGACATGATGGAATATATAACATTTGCACTGGCAAAAGGAAGGCTTGCGAAACACACATTAAGTCTTTTGGAAAAGATAGGAATCACCTGTGAGGAAATGAAAGATGAAAAGACAAGAAAACTCATATTTGTAAATGAGGAACTGGGATTTAAGTTTTTCCTCTCAAAAGCATCGGATGTCCCTACATATGTTGAACTTGGAGCAGCAGATATAGGAGTTGTCGGCAAAGATACGATACTTGAAGCCGGAAGAAAACTCTACGAAGTATTAGACTTAAATTGCGGAAAATGCCGTATGTGTGTGGCAGGACCGGCGAGTGCGAGAGAAAAGTTAAATGACGGCTCGCTTATAAGAGTTGCAAGCAAATATCCGGGAATAGCAAAAGATTATTTCTATAATAAAAAGCACCAGACAGTAGAGATAATCAAGCTTAACGGCTCGGTAGAACTTGCACCTATCGTAGGACTTTCAGAAGTTATCGTTGATATAGTAGAAACCGGTTCTACATTAAGAGAAAACGGTCTTGAAGTTTTAGAGGAGATATGTCCTTTATCGGCGAGAGTAGTCGTAAATGAGGTGAGCATGAAAATGCAGCATGAAAGGATAACAAAACTTATCCGTGACCTTAAGAAAGTTATACCTGATGACTAGAAATAAATGACAATAGGAGATTGAGGAGCCGATTATATACTGTTTTGATTATACCGTGATAAAAGTATATTATAATGGTTTCGCAAATACCCGGTAAGTGATAAAAAGGGAGGCAGCTATGAGAATAGTTAAACTTACAGAAAAAGAGAAAAATAATATACTGGAAAACCTTTTAAAGAGAAGTCCGAACCAGTACAGTAAATTTGAAGATACTGTAAATGACATTATAGAGAATGTCAGAGCAAACAAGGACAAGGCATTGTTTGAATACACTGAAAAATTTGACGGTGTAAAGATTACTGAGGAGACATTCAAGGTAACTGATGAGGAGATAGAAGAAGCCTACACTAAGGTGGATGAGCATCTTATTGAGATAATAAGAAAAGCTCTTGTAAATATCAGGGACTATCACCAGAAACAGGTTCGTTACAGTTGGTTTGACAGCAAGACTGACGGAACACTTCTCGGACAGAAGATAACACCGCTCGCAAGAGTAGGCGTTTATGTGCCGGGCGGAAAAGCGGTATATCCGTCATCAGTGCTTATGAACATCGTACCGGCAAAGGTTGCAGGTGTTGAGAAGATAGTTATGACAACACCACCCGGAAAAGACGGAAAGGTATATCCTATAACGCTTGTGGCAGCACATGAAGCAGGTGTAGATGAGATTTATAAGGTCGGCGGAGCACAGGCTGTTGCGGCACTTGCATTTGGTACAGAGAGCATTAAGAAAGTTGACAAGATAGTAGGACCCGGAAATATTTTTGTTGCACTTGCAAAAAAAGCTGTTTATGGTCATGTCAGCATTGACTCTATCGCGGGACCAAGTGAGATACTTGTACTTGCCGACGAAACGGCAAATCCAAGATATGTGGCAGCAGACCTTTTATCACAGGCAGAGCATGATGAGATGGCATCAGCTATCCTTGTAACGACAAGTGAGGAACTTGCAAAGAAAGTATCAGAGGAAGTTGACGGATTTGTAAAAGTCCTTTCAAGAAAAGAGATAATACAGAAGTCGCTTGATTCATACGGTTATATACTTGTGGCAAATGATATGAAAGAAGCAATCGACACGGCAAACGAGATAGCATCAGAGCATCTTGAGATAGTGACAAAAAATCCTTTTGACACTATGACAAGAATAAAAAATGCAGGAGCAATATTCCTCGGAGAGTACAGCAGTGAGCCGCTCGGTGATTATTTTGCAGGACCTAACCATGTACTTCCTACGAATGGTACGGCAAAGTTCTTCTCACCTCTTTCAGTTGATGATTTTATAAAGAAATCAAGCATAATCTCATACTCTGAGGAGGCACTTAAACTTATCCATACGGATATTGAGGACTTTGCAAAGGCCGAAAAACTTACGGCACACGCAAACTCAATCGCTGTCAGATTTGAACAAAAATAAGCATTTCAAAAGCTTATGGTGTATAGAGCACTAAGCGGTGTATAAATGGGATGCTTATGTCAGTGGGAGTAAGCTTTTACTGAAAGGCAGCAAAGGCGGAGTGCGAATGTCCGCTTTACTAAAAACGGGCAGGAAACTGCATTGGAAAGGGTTGGTTTTTATTATGAATGAAAATGTAAAAGCAAGAATGGCCGAGGTTTCAAGGGTGACCGGAGAAACTGATATTTTAGTTAAGTTAAATCTTGATGGCAGTGGCAAAGCTGATATAGATACAGGCATTGGTTTTTTCGACCATATGCTGAACAGTTTTGCACGACATGGCCTTTTTGACCTTACGGTTAAGGTTAAGGGAGATTTAGAGGTTGACTGCCACCATTCTATTGAGGATACAGGTATCGTTCTCGGTCAGGCTATAAAGGAGGCTGTCGGGGACAAGAAAGGTATTAAGAGATTTGGTGAGTGTATTCTTCCTATGGATGAGACTCTTATGCTTTGTGCACTTGACCTTTCAGGCAGACCTTATCTTGTAGAAAATATGGAGTTTAGCGTATCTAAGGTAGGCGAATTTGACACAGAGATGGTACATGAATTTTTCTATGCCGTAAGCTATTCTGCAGGTATGAACCTGCATTTAAAGATGCTTGACGGTTCAAATAATCATCATATAATAGAAGCTGCGTTTAAATCATTTGCAAAGGCACTTGACAGGGCAGTTATGTATGATGAGAGAATAAGTGATGTACTCTCAACAAAAGGAAGTTTAGGAGAATAGGATATATGAAAAAGAAAAAAATAATCCCATTTATAAATGCGGAAAATGAATATCCGGAAAACATCATAAAACTTGCGGATGAATATGCGTGTAAGGGTGCAGATGAATTGTTTATCTACAATTATACCGGGGATGAGGCATCGAGAGATGAATTTTTAAGCACGGCAAGAGCGATTGAAAAACAGATAGACATTCCGTTTATGATAGGAATGTATGTTGAGCGTTTTGAAGATGCAAAAAAAGCACTTTATACCGGAGCATACAAACTTGTGCTTAGAAATGCACTTCTGCCGGAACAGAAAGTGATAGACGAGATAACAGCCAGGTTTGACAAGGACAAGCTTATGCTTGAAGTTGACATGAAAGCCGCTTTTATGAATGCAGAAGCACTTGACAGGTATTATGATATGGGAATAGGTTCGGCGATGCTTAAACATATCGACTGCACAAAGAGTTTTACTGATGCCATAAATAGTACAAAAATGGATATTATGATAAGGGATGGTCTTATAAGAAATGACCTTGCAGAGCTTTTATCATTTGAAAAAACAGATGCCGTATCAACAAATTATTTTGAAGATACCGAGGACAGAGATATATACAGGGCAAAAAGAGCCTTAAAAGAAAAAGGAATAGATGTAGAAGTGTTTGAAAGTCTTATTGATTTTTCAGACTTTAAACTTATGGACAATGGTCTTATCCCGGTAGTAGTTCAGGATTACCGCACAAACGAAGTTCTCATGGTTGCTTACATGAATGAGGAGTCATATGGAAAGACTATCGAGTGTGGCAAAATGACTTACTACAGTAGAAGCAGACAGGAATTGTGGCTTAAAGGAGATACATCAGGTCATTATCAGTATGTAAAGAAACTTATGCTCGACTGTGACAATGATACAATTCTTGCAAAAGTTCGTCAGGTCGGAGCTGCATGCCATACCGGAAGCAGAAGCTGCTTCTTTAAGGAACTTGCCCAAAAAGAGTATATTGAAACAAACCCATTGACAGTATTGCTTGAAGACTATAAAATTATCATGGATAGAAAAGTAAATCCAAAGGAAGGCTCTTATACAAATTATCTTTTTGATAAGGGGATAGATAAGATTTTGAAGAAATGTGGCGAGGAGGCAACAGAGATTGTTATCGCTGCAAAAAATCCCGATTCGGAAGAGCTTAAGTATGAGATTGCCGATTTCCTTTATCACATGATGGTTCTTATGGCAGAGTGTGATATTGACTGGAGTGACATAACAAAGGAACTTGTCAACCGCAGATAGAAAGGTATGGTGAAAATATGACAGGAGCATTATTGTTAAAAGGTCTTGCGGACCTTACTTTCGGAGGAGCATTTTTATGGTATCTCGTTAAATTCCTTGTAAGTCTTGGTGTTGCATATGGTGCGATACTTCTTGGTATCAAGTGGCGAAAGTCAAAAAATGAAAAGGCAGACAATATTGCGGAAACGAAATAAAAGCAGACTTGGTTCACGGTGAGTGATACATTTTGGCTTAAAGCAGAAGTGGACTAATTGAGCAGATAATAGTCTAACATTATAAAGGCGTATAAATGGAAATAGAAAAGAAATTCAAGATTAAAAAGCTTCCTGACAATCTGGAACAATATGAACAGAAACATATTGAGCAGGGGTATCTTTGCACAAATCCGGTTGTCAGGATAAGAAAAAGTAATGACAGATATATTCTTACTTACAAGTCACTTGTAAGTGGCAGTGAAGATAAGAATACGGATGTAAGGATAAATAATGAAGTTGAAGTTTTCCTGACAAAAGAAGGATATGAACATCTGAGAGAAAAGGTGGACGATAATCTTATCAAAAAGACAAGATATATAATACCCCTGGAAGATGGACATATGGGAGAACTTGATATTTTTGGCGGAGTGCTTGATGGACTTTATTTTATTGAGGTCGAGTTTGAGAGCGAGGAAGATGCCGAAAACTTTGTGCCACCGGTATGGTTTGGCGAAAATGTAAGTGATGATAAACGATACGCAAACAGTTATCTATCAAAATGTAACGACCTAAGCGTATTTTTATAAAAAACGATTAAGAGATGGAGGCTCATTATGTTTAAGATTTTAAAGAAAGAGTATCTTGCCAACAACATATGGCTTATGGATGTTGAGGCACCAAGAGTAGCAAAATCATGTCAGCCCGGACAGTTTGTTATTGTAAAGACAGATGAGGAAGGAGAGAGAATCCCTCTTACAGTATGTGATTATGATAGAGAAAAGGGAACTGTTACTATAGTATTCCAGACAGTTGGAGCATCTACAACAGAGATGTCACGCTATGAAGTCGGGGAAAGCTTCATGGATTTTGTAGGACCTTTAGGATGTGCGTCTGAACTTATTGGGATGCCTATAGAGGAGTTAAAGAAAGAAAAGCTTTTATTTGTATGCGGTGGTGTTGGTACAGCTCCTGTATATCCACAGGTTAAATGGATGAAAGAGCATGGTATTGATGTTGATGTTATAATCGGAGCACGTACAAAGGATATTATGATACTTGAAAATGAGATGCGTGAAGTTGCAGGAAATCTTTATATTGCAACAGATGACGGTTCTTACGGTTTCAAGGGAAATGCGTGTGACCAGATAAATGAACTTGTAAAGAACTTAAATAAGACATATACAAAGGTTATAGCTATCGGACCTATGATAATGATGAAATTTGTTACTATACTTACAAAAGAACTTAATATTCCTACAATAGTAAGTATGAATCCTATCATGGTCGATGGAACAGGTATGTGTGGTGCCTGTCGTCTTAAAGTAGGTGATGAGATTAAATTTGCCTGTGTAGACGGACCTGAGTTTGACGGTCATCTTGTAGATTTTGACCAGGCTATGCGTCGTCAGAGAATGTATAAAACTGAAGAGGGCAGAGCAATGCTCAAACTCGAAGAGGGAGATACACATCACGGTGGATGTGGAAACTGCCAGTAAAAGAAAAATACAGCAAATGCGGGAATACTCCATGCCGGAGTTGTGTCAGATAATATTTAGAATTAAACATAAGCCCGCAAATATCTGTCAGAGAACATAGAATTGTAGAGAAAGGAAAATATCATGGAAGTTGATGTAATGAAAAGAATTCCTGTTCGTGAGCAGGAGCCAAAAGTTCGTGCAACGAATTTTAAGGAAGTTTGTTTAGGATATGATAAAGAAGAAGCGACAGCGGAAGCAACACGTTGTCTCCAGTGTAAAAATCCACAGTGCGTAAAGGGCTGTCCCGTAAATATAAATATACCGGGATTTATCAGTGAACTCGTGAAAGGAAATGTTGAGGGAGCTTACCATGTGATAAGTGAGTATTCTGCACTTCCTGCCGTATGTGGCCGTGTATGTCCACAGGAGAGCCAGTGTGAGTCAAAGTGCATCCGTGGAATTAAGGGTGATGCAGTATCTATCGGTAAACTTGAGAGATATGTCGCTGATACTGCAAGAGAAGAGGGCATCAAACCTGCAAAGGCTGAGAGCCTAAACGGAAAGAAAGTTGCCGTTATCGGTTCAGGTCCTGCCGGACTTACATGTGCAGGTGACCTTGCAAAACTCGGTTATGATGTAACTATCTTTGAAGCACTTCACAAAGCAGGCGGTGTATTATCTTACGGTATTCCTGAGTTCCGTCTTCCAAAGAGCAAAGTAGTAGACAAGGAAGTTGAAAATGTAAAATCACTTGGAGTTAAGATTGAGACGGATGTTGTCATAGGAAAAGCCGTTACTATAGACGAACTTTTAAATGAAGAGGGATTTGATGCCGTATTCGTAGGTTCAGGAGCAGGACTTCCTAGATTTATGGGAATACCGGGAGAAGATGCAAACGGTGTATTCTCAGCAAATGAGTACCTTACAAGAAGCAATCTTATGAAAGCTTTTGATGAAAATTATGATACACCTATCATTCCTGGAAAGAAAGTTGCCGTAGTCGGTGGTGGAAATGTAGCAATGGATGCCGCAAGAACAGCACTTCGTCTTGGTGCAGATGTACATATCGTATATCGCCGCAGCGAAGCAGAGCTTCCTGCACGAGTTGAGGAAGTACATCATGCAAAAGAGGAGGGAATACAATTTGACCTTCTCACAAATCCTGTAGAAATCATGGAAGATGAAGAAGGAAATGTTTCAGGAATGAAGTGCATACGTATGGAACTTGGCGAGCCTGACGAGTCAGGAAGAAGAAGACCTGTTGAAATTGAGGGTTCTGAGTTCGTACTTGATGTAGATACTGTTATCATGTCACTTGGAACAAGCCCTAACCCGCTTATCTCATCAACAACAAAAGGTCTTGATATTAACAAGAGAAAATGTATAGTTGCTGAGGAGGAGACAGGAAAGACTTCTAAGGCAGCCGTATATGCCGGTGGAGATGCTGTAACAGGTGCCGCAACAGTTATTCTTGCAATGGGTGCAGGAAAAGCAGCAGCTAAGGGAATTGATGAGTTCTTAAGCAAATAATAAATAATATATAAAATTAAAGAAAAAGCCATTACCTTTAGGTGATGAGATTTCTCTTTGATAAATGTGATAAAAACAGTCGGATTTTGAAAATTTTCAGGGTTCGGCTGTTTTATTTTTGCAATAGCAATTTTTTTCTTGTAAAAACAAGCATAATTTTATGAAAAAGAACATCCTTTAGCATAATGAAAAAATTATTTTTTGATATAAAAAATGTTAAAAGTAACGCAAACAATGATATACAGGGACTTAGAGCCACTTTTAGGTCTAAAATTTTGTGAGTGTTTCATAAAAAAAAACTAAAGAATAGTGCAAAGTGCATAAAAAATGAATTTGCTAAAAATAGAAAAATAAATGAATCAAACAAAAATCCATAATATTTTTATCAATAATTGACATTGTTTAAAACATACGGCTTTGCTACCATATAACTAGTAACCCACACAAAATAATCAGTAAAATAATAAAGTGTTCAGTGTGGGTTATACTGGAAAATTTCTTTGTTCTAAGACGGCTGTCTAAGCCTAAAAACAGACTTCTAAATTTTTTGTGCTGATTAAATAACAGCAGATCACCCGTAAATCAAATTTTTATCATCAGATAGATATCCCTAAATTAAAGACAGGAGGAGAAGTATATATATCAGGTTTTAACAATATTATGCAAACAGCAGAGCATACCACAAATATTTGCCTGATTGCAAAAACGGTGAAATCAGGGATTATCTGATTGAAACTTTTAATACAAAAATATTAGAAGTCTGCTTGGGGCAAAGAGTTTTTAAGATATGGAGGATAATATTTGTGTCTGAGCACACCCGACACAAATTATACCGATTATTTGATGGAATAGAAATAAATTACTATATAGGATATGAAGAAAAATGTGTGCAGAAATGAGGGATGATATGGAATATTATGAATTTGTAGATGAGATGGCAGAGAAGATAAAAATGTGTTTTGGTAAGGAGGTTGCGGTAGAGGTGCATAAGGTCATAAAAAATAATTCGCTTGAATATGACTCACTTACTATCATGGAGACGGGAAAGAGCATAACACCTAATTTTTATCTTCAAAATATGTATCAGAAGTACATTGACGGAACAGGCATTGACAGCCTTGTATCAGAGGTTGTGAGGATATATGAGGACAGCCAGAGACAGAATACATATGAAAATCTGTCAATGGAGTATGAGGATTGTATTGAAAAAATAGTTATGAGACTTATCTCTTTGAATAAAAATAAAAAGCTGCTCGAAGATATGCCGTATATCAGATTTCTCGACATGGCAGTTGTGTTCTATTGTCTTGTTAGTAATGATGAGGATGGAATTGCATCCATACGGATAACAAATGAAGTTGCAAAGGAATGGCAAACGGATACAAGAGAACTTTACACACTGGCATTAAAAAATTCGGAGAGAATATTTGAAGAAAAAATAATGCCTATGAGCGAAGTTATCGGTATGTTTGATGTGCAGTTACAGGAGATGGGATTAAAAAAACCGGCACTTAAGCGTGAGTGTTTATATGAGCCTTATGTGGTAACAAATAACATGGGTATAAACGGTGCATCAGTTATCTTATATCAGGATATATTTAAGCGACTGGCTGAGAAAATAGGAGGTGATTTTTATATCCTGCCGAGCAGCATACATGAAGTGCTTGCAATGTCGGCAAAAGCCGGACTTACAAAAGAGGAACTTAAAAACATGGTAAAAGAAGTAAATGATAATTGTCTGCTGCCGGATGAATATCTGTCGGACAGTGTTTACAGGTACAATAAAACATTTAATTCGCTTGAAATAGTAGCGTAAAACGGGGGGGAAAGATTATATGGAGAGAAGAAGAAATTTATTAAAAAAAGTTTTGATATATGTGTTGACGGTGGCGGTTGTTTTGTCAAATGGAATGTTTATGAATTTAAAAAAGGCAAAAGCAGAGACATATTATCAATATCTTGTGCATTTTTCAAAGCCGTTTACAATGACAGGAAGTCTAAAAAATACAATAGAAGGAATTATGAAAAGTTCAAGTGTTTTGAAAAAAAGTGAAGATTCGTTATGTGTTGAGTATTTGATAAATGAAAAAAGTGATTATGTGAATATGTATAAAAATATTGTTGCAAATTTAGATGCATCAACGCTTGTAAATCCGGGATTTTATATAAGAGCTATGGTTGGAATGGGAAATAAGCTATCAGATACTCCCCAAAACGCAACTTTGGCAGAGGCAAAAAATCTTATAAGCAATGATGCACAAAATCATAGATCGTTATATATTTATTGGCAGTGCGGACATATTTATGATTCATCAAGATGGCAGCTTACATCTGCAGCAACCTGTCAGCACAATAACCAGTACAGATGCACTATCTGTGGTGAGACAAAAAGTGAGGGAAACACTATAAGCCATAATTATTCATCATGTATATCAGGAGCAACCTGTCAGCAACCGGCGGTATATAAATGTACCATGTGCAACAGCACAATAAATCAGGGAAGTACGATAGGTCATAATTATTCAACTTATGTATCAGGGGCAACCTGTCAGCATCCGGCAATATATAAGTGCACTATGTGCAGCAATACAACTTATTCAGGAGGGTATGCAAATCATACATGGGCACAGAAAAGTGCAGCAACCTGTACGCAGGGACAGGTGTTATACTGTACGACCTGTGGGACACAGACGGCAGGTGCAGGGGCAACAGGACATAATTATTCAAGTGTTTCAGTGACGGCTCCGACGAGTTCTTCAAAAGGATATACAAGACATAGATGCGGATGTGGTGCGTATTATGATGATACATTTACATACAAAGTTGAGTATGATGCAAACGGTGGTTATGGAAATGTGGCGAGCCAGACGATAAATTATGATAAATCAGAAAATTTAAAGCAAAATTCTTTTGGCAGGAGTTATTATCATTTTACCGGATGGAATACAAAGGCAGACGGAAGCGGAAAAGCGTATTCGGCAGGACAACTCATAAATAACATAACAACGACTACAGTAAAATTGTATGCCCAGTGGCAGAAAAATAAGTATAGCGTTACCTGTATTGATTATTATGATGACGGTAAGGTGATAGACAGTGTAAACAATAATAAAACCGTTCAAGTCGATTATGATACAAAAATATCAGGTCAGTATTTTGGGACAGATACAAAAATCGGAGCGTATTATCCCGGAACAAAATATGTGTCATGTGATGGAGAAAAGACGGTATCAGGAAATATAACAGTAAAAAGATTTTTTAAAGATTATAGGGAAAACGGTCTTAATGGAGCAGTGATAAATTCGGGTACACTGGTAAGTATGTCTGAAAAGCCTGAGAGTGTGAAAATTCCGGAAGAAGTAAAGCGGATAGGAAACGGAGCATTTAAAGACCAGGATAAACTTGTTTCGGTTGATATTAAGAACGGAACAGTTAATGAAATAGGAGCAGGGGCATTTGAAAACTGCATAAGTCTCAAGAAGATTGTAGTGCCGTATTCAGTGAGAAAAATCGAAAAAAATGCTTTTATTGGATGTAGTTCATTAGACGAGATAATTATAAAAAATCCTGACTGTGAGATAGACAGGTCGTTTGAAACGATACCACAAAATGCAGTGATAACAGGATTTTCAAATTCATCGGCACAGTCCTATTCAAAAGAAAATCACAGAAATTATAATAAGATAACAACAATAGGTGAGGACTTTTTTGCAGGAGAAAAATATTTAGAGAGATTTAATGTGCCATCGGATATTGTAATTATAGGAGACAGGGCATTTAAAAACTGCACGGTATTAAAAAAGATTACTCTTGGAAATGTGACAAGAATAGGTGATGAGGCTTTTGCCGGTTGTACTTCTTTAAAGTATGAGAGTGATTATGAGAAGATAACGAAAGATGCACTTGTTATACCTAATACAACAGAATATATAGGAAAAAAAGCATTTGCGAGAGATAAAGAAATAAAAGAAATTGTATTCGAGGGAAAAGAAACAGTTATCAGTGATAAAAGCAGTATAGATGCAGGTACTTTGATAGGATGTTATGCAGGAAGCAAACAATATGATTTTTCAGTAGAAAATAAATATAAAATTATTTTATTTGCAGGTTTTGAGAATGATGGTACAACGGAATTTGCAGATGAATACAGGGACAGTGATGAAATTGCCGCTGTAATAATGGGAGCAGGAATAGAAAAGATAGGCAGATTTGCATTTGCAGGCTGCAAGTCATTGGAGAATGTTTCTATTATGGGAGACCGTACTAAAAAGACAGCGGTTACAATAGACAATTCAGCATTTTATAATTGTACGGAACTTAAAAAAGTAATGTCTGATGAGAATATTAGTGAATTAGGTGACAATGTATTTTTTAACTGTGAGAAACTTAATGAAGTTACATTTTCGGACAACAATATGCTTGCAAAAATAGGAAACAGAGCATTTTACGGATGTGTTTCTTTAAGTGAGATAAAAATAAATAATCCCAATTGTGTTATCAATGAAAATAATGATACATTTTCTGAAAATACAATTTTAAGAGGATGGAGCAAATCAACAACTAATGATTACAGTAAAAAAAATAATAGGAAATTTGAGTGTATCGGTATCTCATATTGTGTGGAGTTTGATAAAAAAGGAGGAGATAACGGGACAGATGGCATATTTGTTTATAGTGGAATGAAGATGCCTGATATAGAAGTCCCTGAGAAAAAAGGATATACATTTTGCGGATATGCGTCAGGTGACAGTCAGCTTTATAATGATGCCGGAAAATATATATCGGGAGAAGTCCTAAATATATCAGAAGATATGACAGGAAAAAAAGCATTGAGTGCAAAGTGGTGTGCAAATTGCTACAGTGTGTGGTATATGCCAAATGGAACGGACGGAGAAAAGACTGAGCAGGCAGGATTGCTTTATGATACTGAATTTAAGATTTTGGATAATATGTATAAGAAAGAAGGATATACATTTGCAGGCTGGAGCACTTTAGCTGACGGAAGTTCAGAAATATACAAAGCAGGTGAAAGCATCAAAAACCTCACGGATAAAGACGGAGAGGTTGTCAGACTCTATGCCAGGTGGCAGGAAAACTCATATAATATTGAGTACAATCTAAATGGCGGAATGGGTGAAGCACCTGAAAATAAGGAAATCATGTATCAATCAGAGTACACGATAGCGGATAACAAAAGTACAAAAGAATATTATGTTTTTGCCGGATGGAATACAAGATACGACGGAAAAGGAACAAGTTATGAGGTTGGACAAAAGGTAAGCAGGCTTACTGCTGTAAAAGGTGATAAGATAATATTATATGCACAGTGGAAACCGGTAGAATACAGCATTTCTTATGATTTTGACGGTGGAGAGACTGAGACAAATGTAAATCCTCTGAAATATGATTGCGAGACAGATGACTTTACCGTGGTTTCGCCAAAGAAACACGGGTGGGATTTCGTAGGCTGGCATGATAGCGATAAGCTGCACGAGGGTGCTTATGTTGTTAAAAAAGGATCACATGGAGATATAACTTTAAAGGCAGTTTACAGATTGTCGGAATACAGTATAAAATTTGAGACAAACGGCGGAGAATTTAAGGATGAAAAAAGCAGGATAAGTTCGTATAGATTTGGAGATGATGTAAATCTTCCGATGGATGTAGAAAAAAAGAACTATGTCTTTAAAGGCTGGTCGGCGGACAAAGATAAGAATGATACATATGTTGCAAAGATTGAGCCTGATGATACGGGAGATAAATGTTTTTATGCGGTATGGACTCCTGAATCTTATAAAATTAAATATATGCTTGACGGAGGAAAGACAGAAGACGGAAGTCCAATGGCATATCTGTATGGAACAGGAGTAAAACTGCCGGAGAGTGCAAAGAAAGACGGATACAGTTTTGCAGGCTGGTATCAGGATGAAAAATTCAGCGGACAGAGAATTGAAAAGATAACAGAAAATGAAAGCGGAGATAAAGTTATATATGCAAAATGGATACCAAATGTGGCAGATAAAGACAAATCAGATTCAGACTTATCCGGAAATAAACCGTTAGATACAAAAAATCCATCTGAAAGCAGTCTGCCGCATCAAAGTAAAAATCCTGATGACAGTGCTGGAACAGATAAAAAAGATAATGTTTCCGAGAGTACAAAACCTGAAGTAACAGAAATGCCATTGCAGACAGATGCTTCGTCAGAGCAGACAAAAACGCCATTGGTGAGAATGACTGCAAGTCCGAATAAACAGCAGGGAGCTGGAAAAAACAGTGCAGGAGAAAGTAGTAATACTGAGGCAAAAACCAACAAAAAAACTGCCAAATATAACAGATATAATAAAAATAAAAAGACTGTTGCATTAAAGAAATTTTGCGATACTAAGGCGAAAAAAGCAATCATTCCTGACAGCATAACAAAAGGCGGTGTGAGATATAAAGTTACCTCTGTGGCAGCAGATGCGTTTTCAGGCTGCAAAAAATTAAAAGAAGTAACGATAGGAAAGAATATAAAAACAATCGGAAAAAATTGTTTTAAAAATTGCCACAGTCTGAAAAAGATTAATATTAGGAGTAAAATATTTAGAAAGGCAGGGAAAAATTCATTAAAAGGAACTAATAAAAAGCTTATTGTCAGCTGCAATAAAAAGAAAATGACAAAGTATAAAAAGCTGTTAAAAAATAGGGGGAATAATAAATATAAAATGAAAGAAAAATAATAAAAACGCACCCGGAGGGAGTCGAACCCTCGACACACAGCTCCGGAGGCTGTCGCTCTATCCACTGAGCTACGGGTGCACATACAATTAAGTATTTTAGCATATCACATGGTTGTTGTAAAGTATATTCAGCGTACAAAAATGTAACAGTTCAGCCTTTTATTTCCTCAATTCATAAACCTGCCAGCAAGCTGTCAGTCGCTGCTTCGCAGCTTTGGTTTATTTCATTTCAGAAATGAAAGGCTATTCTACCATAAAAAGATAATCAACAATACAATGAGCAAGCTCAAGTATTGTCAATTATTTTTTATGGCTGAACTGTTACACAAAAATAATTTAGCTGGAATGCCTAGCTTTACAATGACCTTGTGTTGTGTTAAAATTATCTTTTATGGGATAGAAATTGCGAGAGAAGGAAAGTGATTTCAATGTTTAAATATAAAAAAATTGTTATTTTTTTAGTGGTTTCAGTTCTTTTATTGGGAAGTGCTATATTATATACTGTACTTTCGGGAATGGATTCAGAAAATACAGTATATAATATTCAGCAGAAGACAAATTACCAGAAAGAAAAAGAAGTAGATGAGAACAGTGATTACGATACAGTTTCAACAGATAATGTAAATGAACAGATAGACGGAATTGTATCAGGTTATCTTAATGCAAAGCTTGACGATAACATATCGGGAATGAAAAAATATGTAAATGATATAACAGTAATAGATGAAAAAAAGATACAGGCACAGAACCAGAGTATAGAGTCATACAATAATATAAAGTGTACTGTCAAAAAATGCTATTCTGCCGATGCATACAGAGTGTATGCATATTGTGATATAAAGGCATTTGGTGTTGAGAGTATGCTGCCGTCATTGTCGGCATATTATATAAAGAGAGCAGCAGATGGAGAATATGAGATATATTTTGGAAAAATAAACAGCAACGAGCAGAAAGAGATTTCAAAGTTTGATAAGAGTGACGAGATAACCGCTTTAAAAGATTCCGTGCAAAAGCGGATGAATGATCTGATAAGTACGGATGAAGAAGTGAGGACACTTTTTGATGAATTAAAGAGTGGTGAATAAAAAATATTAGTGTTTCATACCGAGAGTACATTGTATGGGCATGGAGGATTATCATGAGTGAAAACGGTATAAGGATAAATAAATATTTAAGTGAAGCAGGTGTTTGTTCAAGGCGTGAAGCTGACAGGTTAGTAGACGCCGGAAGGGTATGTATTGACGGTGTTACGGCGGTATCAGGTGCAAAAGTATGTGACGGACAGACGGTTACGCTTGATGGAAGAAATATAAAAAAAGAGGACGAAGAAATTTATCTTGCTTTTTACAAACCAAAGGGAATCGTTTGCACAACGGCAACGGAGGAAAACGGTGAGAAAATAAAAAATGTTGTAGAATATATAAACTATGACAAAAGGATATATCCGGTCGGAAGACTTGACCAGGCATCAGAGGGACTTTTGCTTATGACAAATCAGGGTGATGTTATGGAGAAAATCTTACGCAGCAGATATGGACATGAAAAAGAATATTTTGTAAAGGTAGACCATAAAGTAACAGATGAGTTTTTAAAGAAAATGGGAGAAGGAGTTCCTATTCTTGATACTGTTACAAAACCGTGTAAAGTATGGAAAGAAGATGATTTTAGTTTTCATATCATACTCACACAGGGATTAAACAGACAGATAAGACGAATGTGTGAATATTTCGGGTACAGAGTAGTGCATCTTAGGAGAGACAGAATAATGAACATAACTCTTGACGGACTCAAAAAAGGAAGATACCGTAAACTGACATTGCGTGAGGTATCAGAATTAAAAAAGATGCTTTAAAGCTGATGGCGGTATCATTAGAGGAACAGTCCTTTCAGATATGCTGCGACAGCAGCCGGTGTTATAAACAGGCATCAAAGCGGATTGCAAATATCCGATTGATTTTTATGTATAAATTTTTTCATATGCAGATAATGACACATGAATATATTTTATATGGTATGTATGGAGGAAACAATGGCAGAAACAGGTAGAATGAAAGAACTTATTGATATATTGAATAAAGCGGCATCTGTTTATTATCAGGGAAAAGACGAGATAATGAGCAACTTTGAATATGACAGGATGTATGATGAGCTCTCGGCACTTGAAAAAGAAAGTGGACTTGTGCTGGCAGGAAGTCCGACACAGAAAGTCGGCTATGAGGTATTAAGTGAACTGCCTAAGCAGACACATCCGTCACCGATGCTTTCGCTTGACAAGACAAAACAGGTTGATGAGCTTTCAAGCTGGCTGGGTGGCAAAGAGGGGCTTTTATCATGGAAGATGGATGGACTTACAGTCGTGCTGACATATGAAAATGGAGAGCTTTTAAATGCAGTTACCAGAGGAAACGGAGTCGTAGGCGAAGTCATAACAAATAATGCAAAAGTGTTTAAAAATCTGCCTGTCAATATACCATTTAAAGGTCGTATGGTGCTTCGAGGTGAAGCCATAATAACATACTCTGAGTTTAAGAAGATAAATGCCTTATTATCAGAGGAGGAGCAGTATAAAAATCCAAGAAATCTGTGCAGCGGTTCAGTAAGACAGTTAAACAATGAGATAACGGCAAAAAGAAATGTAGAACTTTATGCGTTTACACTTGTTGAAGCTGAGGGAGTCGACTTTAAAAATTCCCAGCAAAATAAAATGGAATTTATGAAAGAACAGGGATTTCAGACAGTTGAGTATAAGGTTGTCACGGCAAAAAACATATATGAGACAGTAGAATGGTTTTCAGAAAAAGTCAAGACGAATGACTTTCCGTCGGATGGACTTGTACTTTTGTATGATGATATAAGTTATGGTGAGTCGCTTGGTTCAACGGCAAAATTTCCGAGAAATGCCATTGCATTTAAGTGGGCAGATGAAACTGCCAAGACAAAACTAACGGAAGTTGAATGGAGTGCATCAAGAACCGGACTTATAAATCCGGTTGCAATTTTTGAGCCGGTTGAACTTGAGGGAACGACCGTGAGCAGGGCAAGTGTCCACAATATAAGCATTGTAAAGGAGTTGAAGCTTGGAATAGGCGATACTATCGAGGTATATAAGGCAAACATGATAATTCCTCAGATAGCACAGAACCTTACAAAGAGCGGTTCTCTTGAAATACCGGACAAATGTCCGGTGTGTGGAGAAAAAACATCCATCCATAAAGAAAATGATGTTGAAGTTTTATTTTGTGAAAATCCGGATTGTCTTGCAAAAAAAATCAAATCAATATCACTTTTTGTGAGCCGTGATGCAATGAACATTGATGGAATGTCAGAAGCAACCATAGAAAAATTTATATCGAAAGGATTTTTACATGAACTTGCTGACCTTTTCAAACTTAACAGATATAAGGATGAGATAATATCAATGGACGGGTTTGGCGAAAAGTCATATGAAAAGCTTGTAAAAGCCGCTGAGACAGCGAAAATAACAACAACGGCAAAATTTATATACAGTCTCGGCATTGCGAATATAGGATTGTCAAATGCGAAGATGGTATGTAAGGCATTTTCAAATGATCTTGAGAAAATAAGACACGCTTCAATAGATGAACTGGTAGAGATAGACGGTGTCGGGGAGATAATAGCAGAGTCATTTGTAAAATTTTTTGCAAACGAAAATAATAACCATATGGTAGATGACATGCTCGATATTGTCACGCTTGAAGATGAAGAAAATGATAATGCAAACGACATGGAGGGTATGAACTTTGTAATAACAGGCTCAGTAAATCATTTCTCAAACAGAAGTGAGGTAAAAGAGCTTATTGAGGGCAGAGGAGGCAAAGTGACGGGAAGCGTCACATCAAAGACAAAATACCTTATAAATAATGACAGCACAAGTAATTCGTCAAAAAATAAAAAAGCAAAAGAGCTTGGAGTGCAGATAATAACAGAAGATGAATTTATCGATATGTTTTCGATAAATTTGTGATGAATAATAAAAAAATTTCGTAATTATATAATAAATAAGAGAAAGGGGCGTTAAATATGCCAATTAAAGTTCAAAACAATCTTCCTGCAAAGAAGATAATGGAAAAAGAAAATATATTTATGATGGACGAAACAAGAGCGGTATCTCAGGATATAAGGCCGTTATATATCGCAGTTTTGAATTTAATGCCGCTAAAGGAAGAAACAGAAGTCCAGCTTCTTAGAAGTCTTTCAAATACACCGCTTCAGGTAGAGATTACATTTTTGACAACAGCGACATATATAGGAACAAATACACCTGCAAGCCATTTGAATGAGTTTTACAAAACATTTGAAGATGTAAAAGATAGAAAATTTGACGGACTTATAATAACAGGAGCACCTATTGAGCATATGGAATATGAGGATGTTCAATACTGGGATGAGCTCACAAAGATAATGGACTGGTCAAATACAAATGTAACATCAACACTTCATATATGCTGGGGAGCACAGGCTGGACTTTATTATCATTATGGAATACATAAATATATGCTGCCAAAGAAGAAATTTGGAATATATGAGCATATCGTGCATCACAGAAAAGAACCCCTGTTAAGAGGTTTTGATGATGTGTTTTATGCACCACATTCAAGACATACAGGAGTCAACCATGATGAGATAGCAGCCTGTAAAGACATAACAGTGCTTGCTGAGTCCGAAGAAGCCGGAGAACTAATTTTGGTGTCACATGACGGAAAAAAGATATTTGTACTTGGCCATCTTGAATATGACAGAATGACGCTTGACTCAGAATATAAAAGGGATAAAGCGAAAGGGCTTGACATAGAAGTACCTGAAAATTATTATCCGGATGATGATTCGGAGCAGCGGCCAAAACTTCGCTGGAGAGGTGCAGCAAATGCATTATTTAGTAACTGGTTGAATTACTACGTTTATCAGAATACACCGTATTCGTGGGATTAGAAATGGCGTGAATACGGCGATTTGAGCTTGTTATATGCAACCATTACATTGTGTAGATTCAGAATATACAGCAATGTATTTGGCATTAAAAGAAGTACATATGAATTATGATGAGTAGGGGATGCTATTTCTTTTTTTGGCTGAACTGTTACACCATTTATAAAAAAATGTGAAAAAACCATTGACAAAGATAATCACTAACACTTGTTGATGACTTAAATTATTTTTATGTGATTTAGTTAATGGAAAGTATTAAGCGTAAATCAAGAAATAAAAATTAGAGTTAATGTAAATGACGATTTACATTATTAAAGAGAAGTATTTTCAAAGGCATCAGCCGATGGGATATAAGATGTGGTGTTACATCTGATTTGAGTAGGTGTTATGAGAATAACATTGACAAATGAACAATTGCTGTTAAGGCGATTGATAACACATAATGACAAGCCATGATGCTTTGTCATGTAAACAAAGAACAAGAATAAGAAAGTGAGAGTGATTAACATGATTAAAAAGAATAACAAGATAACGCATAGTGCCGTAAGCATTATGCTCAGTGTAGCACTGGCTATGAGTAGTGCTAATATTAGTGGTGTTGAATTCACTAAAAGTGTTTCAGCTGCTAGTGTAAATCCTGTGGATACAGGTAATGGTTATGAGTATAGTACAGGTAGAGCTATTGGTATGCAGATGAATGCAAATGGTTGGCTGTCGGAAGCTATATCAAATGTTATATTTGACGAATATAATTTATCAAATTGTCAATATGCATCATGGGGATATACAGACTCTGCCAATATAGAGAAAAAAATATGCAAGACGATATAATGATGACTACAGATATACAGGTGCAATGATAAAGGGTGATCGCTTCTATTTTATCACAGACCACAATAATGTCATTTATGATTATGGTAAGATAACATCTTATAATTCAACATCTTATAATTCACAGCTTCTCCCATATGGTGGAAGTAAAGCCTACAATGTTTACGGCTATGATGACAAAGGTTATAAGACTGATGGCTATAATGATGCAGGTTATGACCGAGATGGTTATGATAAGAAAGGTTTTAACTCAGATGGTTATGACCGAGAGGGTTATGATAAGTCTGGTTATAATGCTAATGGCTATGGCCGTGATGGTTATAACAAGAAGGGTTATGACGAAGCTGGTTATGATCATGATGGTTACGATAGAAATGGTTATGATCGTGAAGGTTATGACAAAGATGGTTATAATGTAAAAAGATATAAACGTGATGGATACAATTATTATGGTTTTAATAAAGATGGTATAAATAAAGATGGTTATATTTATACTTATAATAATACAGTCAGTGGTTTTTTATCAAGACTTTATGGCTATACAACATCTGAATATAATAAGGGCTATATACAAAAATGGAATCAAGATGGTAGTGCAGCAATAACTATTGGTTCATGGACTGGATCTAGTTTATATAATTTTGAAGTTGCTGTACAGAAAAAGATTCGTAAATCTTATTCAAATATAGGTCTATTATGTCAGGCTGTTTCACCATTAAGTTCGTCTAAATCAAAAACAAAATATAAATCAGGTATTGTTTATATTACGGTTCCAAAATCATATGTGAATCGTAAAGGTAAAAAAACGAATATTTATTATCTTGCTATTACTCGTAATGCTGCACGTACAAGCACAAAAATTTACAAAATAACATCAAGATATATGAAAGTCAAATTGCATTTTGGTGATACTATTAAAGTAGGTAATTATACTAATGTTAATACAGGTTCTGTTTGTGTTCATCCATTTGCATATAAATATGTACCATCAACAACATGGATTAAAACAAGTACCATGACAAATTATAAAGGAAAACTAATAAATCCTGATGTGACAAAGGTGACAACTAAGAAAAATAAAACAACACGAGATATAGTTTATTTATCAAATATGGATTATAATAATATTATAGTTAAAACTACTAATAAAGATATTGTTACTGCCACAAAAATAAATTTCAGCTATGATACATTTGATTATGCAAAAGCTGTTAAATATAAAATAATCAAATTTGATAATGATGCAAAAATAATGGCTATAAATTTAAAAGGCGGTAAAAATAAAGGAACAGCTACAGTAACGATAAAAAATAAAGTTACAGGAAAGACACAGAAAATCAAAGTAACAAACAAATAAACTTAATCATAGAGCAAAAAAGCAAACAAGGAAATCAGGATAGCAGACTATAAATAGTCTGCTATCTTTGGTTTTGTTTACATACATAATAATATGTATTAGGAGGATTATTTATAAATTGATATGTGAATGTATTGAAGGCAAAAAACATTAAGCCATTTTTTGTGATTTATTTTCAAACTAAGGTAAAAAGTATCGAGAATAAGGTAAAATTGTGCAAATTTACCGAAACTACGGCAGAAATTTTGTTAAAAATTCTACTTTACTTTTGATAACTATTGTATATAATATAATTAAAAGAAATCAAAAAGATTTCAAATAGCGGTGAGTTTCCACCATTAAGAGGAATACGAAAATAGCGGTGAGTTTCCACCATTAAGAGGAACACGAAAATAGCGGTGAGTTTCCACCATTAAGAGGAATACGAAAATAAAGAGCTAGTTTTGACTGGCTCTTTTTGAAATAGGAGAAATAATACGAATGCGAATATGTCACATCAGAGAAGAATATGTTGAGTATTTGAGACAAAAAGAACCGAATGTATTTATAAATAAAAATGAATCAAGACCATATGTTGGTATTGTATTAACCATAAATGATTATACATATTATGTACCATTATCATCACCAAAAGTAAAACATAAGAAAATGAAAAACACAAAAGATTTTCATAAAATAGCAAATGGCTCATATGGTGTTATTAACTTCAATAGAATGATACCGGTTCCTATATAATGCATTATTCATTTTGATTTTGCAAATGAACCAAATGCATTATATAGAGCATTATTACAAAAACAGTATAGATATATTTCAGATATAGAAGATGTTATAATTAAAAAGAGCAATAACATATATAATATATTTCATAAACCAGACAATGAATTGTCATCATTTGATTTAAAAATTAAGAAAAGATGTTGTGATTTTGAATTATTGGAAAAAATGTGTGATATATATTGCGAAAAATATAAAAAGAGGAAATAACAAAATAAGTTATTACGATGTTTAAGAATGGATATTAAAAAAGTAAGCATCGTAGTATATAATATGATGATCAATTGTAAAAGTTAATTCCGATTTGTAAGACTTACTTCCACCTTGTAGAACTAAATTCCATGAGGTGGAAGTTTTTTATTCCCAGGGGATAGCCTAAGTCTTAGTTTCCTGTAAGAAACATTTACTTTGTTTCTTACAGGAAACCATTAGACACGCTAATATCTCTGATTGCTTCTAAGCTGATTATAAAGCTTTGACCGTTAAAAGTCAAGTGCTATGGGGTGTATCGCATGGTACATCCCTTTTGTATTATATAGTCATATTATCAGTTACAGATATGGGCATAGTAAGTTCGTGATGCTCTAAACCTTATAAGGTTTACTGGTCTTATCTGTTACTGTACACATTAGCTGTGTAACCTGACACAGCATTATGCCGACTAACTAACTATTTCTTAATCTATCCGCAATAATGTCTAAGCATCACGCACAGCAATGATTCTGCCACAAGAGATGCGGCAATATAAGCTATCATTCCGTATTTAGGAACAAAGAACATAAGTGACAATATCTTTATGAGTGTGCATACTACTGTTATCACAAAGGTCATATGGGGTTTGCCAAGCCCATTCAATATACTGCTGTAGGTCATGTTTAGGTACAAAAACGGACATAAGAAAGACATTACGGTAAGGTATCTTCCGGCAACTTCGTTGTGGAAGAAAAGACTTGCACAGATATTTCCAAATAGCAGGAAAAAGACAGTAGCAGCCATTCCGGTTACAAGACAGAAATATGATGTGCGTCGGATAAGTTTTTTAATCTGTTTTTTGTTTCCTGATGAGTGCGCTTTTGAAACAGCAGGGAGAAGCATTGTTGATATTGCCATTGTTATTGTGGCAGGAAACATTATAAATGGCATAGCCATTCCGGAATATATACCATACACACTTAAGGCTTCGTTCATCGTATAGCCGTATTTTACGAGTGAAGCAGGAATAAATATTGATTCTACACTATGTAAAAGAGAGATTGTAAGTTTTATTGATGTTAGCGAAATAAATACCGGCAGGAGCAGTTTAAAACTTTCTTTTAAAGAAATTTTATTTTTTCTTTTATTGAAAGTTTTATTTTTTAATTCTTGTCTTTTAAATTGCCGGTTATCAGATTTAGCATTATAAGCGTGGTGTCTTTTTGAATGCAGGCTTTCAGAGTGCAGCTTGGCATTATCATTGTTTATATTTTTGTCGGAAATATGTTTTTTATCGTTGCGTTTTTTATTTTTTATTGTAGACATATTATAGAGGAAACCAAAAAATTCACCAACGGTAAGTCCATACACGGCTATCTGGCAGCAGATTTCTTTATCAGAGAAAAATCCCTGAACGATAAACACAAATAAGATGCGGGTTATCTGCTCTATTATTCCAGCAATGGCAGGTGGTTTTGCATTTTCAAGTCCGTATTGGTATCCGCAGATGCAGGCTGAAATGCTGCAAAATGGGAAAAGATATGTGAGCAGTTTAAGATAGATGTCGCAGTCGGGTACCATGAGGATATTGCAGGCAATCCACTTTGAGTTAAAATTTATAAAAATGGACAGAAAAAGTGCAAGGATAAAGCTGAGTATCGTGCCGGCAAGAAGTATCGTGCGTGGAGTTATATTTCTTGCTGATGCCGAAACAAAAGGATAATTTCCTTTTACTAAAGATGAATTATTATTGTTTTTAGAAACGGCGCTTGAACTACTGCTGTATTTTGAAGTGTTGTCTTTAAAATTGCTATCTTGTGGATGTGTGTTATTTATGCCCATGAGTGTCGCAACAACCTGAGATATGGCACTTTGCATACCCGCTCCGTAAATCGTAAAGCACAGCACATATATAGGAAAAATAAGCTGATATGTACCGAGCAGTTGTTCGCCGAGAATATCAGCGAGGTATATTCTGTATATGAAACCGATTATGCGGCTTAAGATACTTGCACAGGAGAGTATAAGAGTTCCTTTTATTATATTGCTTTTAAGTCTGTTTTTTACCTTTTTTTTTGTTTTTGCGGCTGAGTTCATAAAGCTTCCTCACTTTAGCACATTCAAACTTATTATTTAATTTTATTAGATGATGAATGAAATTATGATGAATATATAGATTTTAGATTTATCAGATGGCAAATAAAATTATGATGAATATATAGATTTTAGATTTATCAGATGATGAATAAAATTATGATGAATATATAAATTTTAGAGTTATCAAACGGTAAAAAGCTAAGTTTCTTATATGTATTTCAAATTTATCATGTGTCAAACAGCATTATGCTGAATATATTGATTTTATATACGGGTGCAGAGGTGCGGTATGATTTATCTTGACCATGCGGCAACGACTTCGGTATGTCCACGGGCGGTTGCTGAGATGAAAAAATGTCTGGAAATTTATTATGGAAATCCATCGGGGGCATATGAATTTGCACAACAGTGTAAGGAAAAAATAGAGACAGCCAGAAAGCAGGTGGCAAAGAGTATAAATGCATCTAAAGATGAAATTTATTTTACAAGTGGTGGTACGGAGAGTGACAACTGGGCATTGTTTGGAACGGTGAGAGCGTGCAGATATAAAGGAAAAAGAGGACGGCATATCATAACAAGCTGTATTGAGCATCATGCAATCCTCAATTCCTGCAAGGCACTTGAAAAACAGGGATACAGAGTGACTTATCTTTCGGTTGATGAGAGGGGTGTGATTTCGCTTAGGGATCTTGAGAGGGCGATAAGAAATGATACAATTTTGATTTCGATAATGTATGCCAACAATGAGATAGGAACGATTCAGCCTATAGACGAGATTGCTAAGATAGCCAAAAAGTACAATATTTATTTCCATACGGATGCAGTTCAGGCATATATGCACATTCCGATTGATGTAAAAAAAAGCGGGATACATATGATGAGTGTAAGCTCGCACAAACTCTGCGGACCGAAAGGAACGGGGTTTCTTTATATATCAAAGGGTTGTGATATAGAAAAGTTTATTTATGGCGGAAAGCAGGAAAGTAATATGAGAGCAGGAACGGAGAATGTACCGGGGATTGTAGGTATGGGTGCAGCCGTTGATGAGGGATTTAAAAATATGTATAAGAAAAATCTTAAAACGGCAAATGTAAGGGACTATTTTTTGTCAAGGATAGAAAATGAGATAGAAGATGTGCGGTTAAACGGTGCAGAACCGGGAAAAGAAAGACTTCCCGGAAATCTGAATATAAGTTTTAAAGGAATTGAGGGAGAGACTCTGCTCATTATACTCGATATGAACGGAATATGTGCTTCAGCAGGTTCAGCCTGCAATACAGGAGAACCGGGGATTTCCCATGTGATAGAAAGTATAGGTGTTCCAAAGGAATATGCCGATGGAACAATAAGATTTACACTTGGTGAAGAAAATACAGTCAGGGAAGTTGACTTTGTAATGGATATATTAAAAACAGCCATAAAAGTATTAAGAGAATAAGTTATGGGAGTAAAAAATAAAACAAAAGTATTATTAGAAGGCTTTTATAGAAAGTTTCATTATAGAATATACAAAAAATTGAGTTAGATTATATGCAAAAACGATAAAAGGGTGAAAAAACATGTTAAATCACCGAAAACAATTATGTATATAAATATAAAACCATTAAAAAATAAATTTTTCTAATATAAGTGTGAAAAAATCACCTAATTACAAAAAAAATCTACATTTTTGGGGTTGTCGAGCCCGTTTTATGCGTGAGATAACCCTGAATATGAGTTTTCTGCCAGTTGAATGAGGGGGTTGAAAGTGGTATTCTATATGTGGAAAATGGTACTGAAAAAAACGGAAACCGATTTTTGACATAGGGGGTGTATAATGACATTTAAGTATGTGCAAAGGAGGTTTACAGTATGTGTGAAAGCACGCCACGCTGCCTGCCGGAAGATATAATGCTAAACGAAAGATATAAGATAGGCAGAGTTATAGGCGAGGGGAGTTTTGGAATTACATATATAGGAAAAGATTTACTTTTAAATATAACAGTTGCAATAAAGGAGTATTTTCCTCTTAGTTATGGAAGCAGAGATGTTCGTGGCAGGGATGACTACAGTATATACATTTATCACGGAAAAAACAGTGAACTATATAATAAAGGTCTTAGTGACTTTTACAGTGAGGCAACAATACTGTCGCAGTTTCATTCTCTGGACGGCATAGTTTCTGTCAGAGACTTTTTTTATCTGAACAATACGGCTTATATAGTTATGGATTATGTAGACGGTATTACATTAAAAGAGTATGTGAGGAAAAATGGTGCGATAAAAGGGCAGGAAGCATTTTTGATGATGAAACCTATTATCAGGTCGCTGAAAAAAATTCATGATGCGAAAATCCTGCATAGGGACATAAGCCCGGACAATATACTTATAAGGATAAAAGAAAAACAGCTTGTTCTTATAGATTTTGGCTCGGCAAGAGAAAAAAATGTTATGACGGATAAAAGCCTGACCGTTACATTCAAGAGAGGATATACCTCAGAGGAGCAGTATCTTCGCAAAGGCAGGCAGGGGAGCTGGTCTGATGTATATTCTTTGTGTGCGACTATGTATTTTATGCTCACGGGAAAAGAGCCTAATGAGTCAATAGAGAGAATGCTTAAGGACAGGCTTGTGCCTTTGTCGGAGATTGAAAATATAGATTTAACCAAAAGACAGAAACAGGCGATAATGCAGGGAATGTCGATAAAAGCAGAAGACAGGATACAGAGTATGGACGAGTTGTATAGTGAACTATATAACAAAAAAAGGTTTAGCTTTAACATAAGGATAAATAACAGGACAAAAACAATAGGAAAAATGGCGGTACTGTTTATTGCCGTGGCTATGGCAGGCATTGTTGTGGGATTTGCCGTAAATAATAGAAGAATGTTCACAAAGAACAAAGGGGCGGTTGCACAGGTTTCTGCAAATCCGGTGATAACTCAGCAGACGGAGGAGACAAAAGAGCCGGACAGCAGATATTATATGCCGTCATTTGAGGGAATGACAAAGCAGCAGGCATTAGAACTGCTGGATGCAAAGGGTGATACGGCGATTCTTGTCAAATGGAGCAAAAAATACAGTAGCACTCAAAAGGGAAAGATAATATCACAGAGTGTAACAGATGGAACAATATGCGAGAGAGGAAAGAAAAAAACATTAGTTCTCACCGTAAGTAATGGTGAAAAGAAATATAAGGTGCCGGATTGTGTCGGAAAAGGATATAAGAATGCAATACAAAAAATTAAAGATAAAAAACTTTCGTATAAGATAATATATAAAGAGAGTAAAAAAGATAAAGGTATTGTAATAGGACAGGCTCCTAAACACGGAAAAATGGTGAAAAGCAAGACTGTTATAAAGATTACGGTAAGCAAAGGAGAAAAAATAAAAATGACACCACAGACACAAAATACTCCAAAGCCGTATGAGACTAAGACAAGTGCACCAGCCAAGACGAGTGTACCAAAGACTCAGACTAAGAAAAATGAGAAAAAAAATAAAGATGTTGATTTTGCGGGAAGTATCCCATAATAACGACAGAAAATAAAGCGAGAATGAGGAATTACTATGAGATACAAAGATTTAGATGGCGAATTTTTAAAAGAGATAAAAACAGTATTAAAGCAAAATAAGTTTATGAGATTTGATATATTTATAATATCAAAGGTACTAAAAAAGGATTATATGACAAAAAAGATAAGCGGGGAGACAAGAGCAGAGGCTTATCACTTATTTTGTAAGATTACCGGTGATAGGAGATTTGCGGCGGTACCAACGGTAAAAAGGTGGTTTGGCATAAACGGATATACATTGCCAAGACGGGAAAACATATTTGAGATAGCATATGTCCTCAAGATGTCTGAAAATGGATTGAGAGAGTGGCTTATGGAGGGACTTGGAGAACCCGATGTTCAGTTTAATGATTATCATGAAGTAATATGGCTGTATGGACTTGTCAACGGTATGACATGGGAGGATGCAGAAAAAAATATAGAAACTTACGAGAAAAGGCTGAAATTTGAGATAAAATTAGAAAAGACACATTCCACCAATTATCTGATGGAGCAGTTTGATGCGAGAAAGAGAAGTGATGAAAAAGAATTTATGGAATGGATGTATATGAACACTTCCTCATTTAAGGGGTATAGCCTGACAACTCTGGAGTATGTAAATATTTATAAAGATATTATTACAGAATATGTATGCAATGAGTCTATGGTAAGCCTGAAAAAGTTTTTGGCAGAGACTGATTTTTATTCATGGACAAAAAAGAAAAATGCAGATGAGAACGAGAGGATAGTTCAGAAATATCTTTATTATATAAAGAGAAAAAGGGATAAAAATGTGTCTGAGGGTATGATGGAAAATATCAGGGAAGCAAACAGAATAGCACATATGTCTCCGGATTCCAGACAGAAAATGCTGGCAGATATATTTTCAACTTCAAAATCTAATAATGAATTTGGAAATCTTACACGAAAACGATTGTCGGATATTTTAAATCTTCCGATTCAGTTAGAGAAAAATCTGCGTGCCGGGATAGCTCTCAATGAATTAAAATATAAGGATGATACAGACATATGTCCGGAGTGGGTGGCAGAATTTATTGAAAGCTGTGCAAAAAAAACGGTAGTGCCGGAAAATGTAAAAGAGGCAGAAGACTGGCTTAAGTCATTCAAAGTTGAAAACCATAGAAGATGCAGGCTTGTTCAGAGAAAAGACCTGCTGCCAATGATACTTTATGTTGCTCAGCGCAGGTACACGGAAGAAAACAGCAGACAGAACAAAGAGTATGAACAAAACTCGGCGAAAGAATATTTTGTCAATATGGCAAATGCAACTTTATCGTCCTGTGGAATGACTTCGATAAATGAAAAATATAAGCTTGACATGGTGCTGCTTAGCACATACCAAAAAGATGATATGTATTCATACTCGGAAGTTGTGGAGATAACATCGGAAATATAGGGGAGAGAAGTTATAAGGAAAAAGGGTATCATTTCAAAGTGAGTACGATAGTTATAAAATGAGGAGAGGAGGTGAAATATTATGAAAATCATGAAAAATAGATTTAGAAAGCGGTTAGCGTTCTTACTTATATTTACAATTCTTGTTATGGCTTTAAGTCCTGTCGGCTGTGTAAAGCGTGCAGATGCGGCGGATGAAACAAATACAGCGGATGATGTTATTAAACTGTATGATAAAGGTCAGTTGATAGGAAAATACGGTGACCTAAAAACAACATTTGAAAATATGACTGACAGTGAGGGTGAATATAAGATAATATTTTCTGTTGAACAGACGGAATACTGCATTGATGGGGAAGTGTGGCTGCCTGAGTGTGAGAGTATTAAATTTGTGGGAAATCAGGTAGATGATCCGTATTATTCTTTGCCGTATATATCGACGGCAGTAAAAATCAATGACAGTATTCATCTGCAGTCGGATGTTACATTGAATAATTGCACTTTATTTGAGCAGAATACAACAGAAATGTGTGTACTCGATATGGGAAGTCATAAACTTAGGACAGACGGAAAGTACACGGAAATACAGGCGGGGATGTATGCTAAATACGGAGACAATCTTTATTATGAAAGTGATGTTTGCATCTATTGCCTCAGAATTGAGGGGCAGAAGGACTCTGAACTGATAATAAATAATTGCAACTTATTGATTGACAGTGACCTTTTTATAGATAAAGTAAGGCTTGAAGAAAATGCATCATTAAAGTTAAAAAGCGGATGGGCGAAGATAAAAAAAGTTATAGCAAAAGATTATTCCGGAAAAGTATCATATTATGCTGCCGGAAGATATGAGATAGGTGAAATATCAATAGAGAATTGCAGGTTGAATGTAGATCTGTTTGAATCTGCGAAAATCAGGATAGGAAAGGTCGGTCTGACGGAAAATGCTGATAAGAACAAAAGTTATTTTGATATGTATGTTTATTGCCCTGAGATAACAAAAACATATTATCCGAGATTTGAAATAGAGGATATTGATGAGGATAATGTCAATGTTAGTTTTAAAATGGAAATAAGTGCCAGCGTTGTCTACGACACGGCATTAGAGATGCTTGTGCATAATGATATATCATGCCTGAAAATGCCAAAAGATTATGATATAAGTAAACTTATGAGTTATCAGGTCGGAAAATATCTGGGGACGAAAGAATTTGATGTAGTCATGGATGATGACGGAAATGTATGGCTTCCTATAGTAGGAGAAATTGATAACAACAAAACAACAGAAGAAGAATTAACCTGTGAACTTGATGAAGAACAAAAGGACAGCAATGGCATTTATTACAAATTAAATGAAAAGGATAAAACAGCAACCTTAGGTGTTGATAGAGATACAGACTCTGCTTCATTACTTACTGATTTAAGTAAAATAGAGGACGGTATATTAAAAATTCCTTCATATGTAAAATGTGAGGGAGAAACTTATAAGGTGACAAGGATTGGAAGAAATGCATTTAAAGGTTCATCCGGTGGATTTAACGAAGTTCATATACCCGATACGGTGATGAGTATAGGCGATAAAGCTTTTTGGTGTTCTGTAGTGAAATTGTATATTGGAGCAAATGTAGCAGATATAGGAGAAGAGGCGATTGCAGCAGGCTCACTGAAAGAAATATTTCTTGATGATAATAATACGGATTTTGTGCTCTATCAGGGAATATTGTTTGATAAGGACATGACTACGCTTATAAAATGTCCGATTACATCATCGTATCAATATTATCCTGTATATAATGTACCTGAAAGTGTCAAAAAAATTGCTGCGGGAGCATTTGAGAATTCAAAGATTTTTAATATAAAGGCAGATTCAGTGACTACAGTAGGAGAACATGCATTTTATAGTGCTAAAAATTTGCGGACAATATCATTGAGAGGAGTTGTTGAGATAGGTGACGAAGCATTCGGTTCGGGTGGGGCATTTAATTTAAGGGGGTTAAGAAATGTCTATCTGTCAGATAAATTAGAAAAAATCGGTAAATATGTGTTTTTAGGCAGTTGTAATATTAAATGTCTGGTATTACCGGACTGTTCATTGAACATAAGTACATTTGGCTTTCATAGTGAGTCTATTGAATATATTTTAGGCGGCAAAAATGCACAATATGAACAACAGGCATTTGAGAATTGTAAAAATCTTAAATTGGTTCAGTTGAGTGAAGCGATGCAGTATCTTCCAAGTGGTCTTTTTACTGATTGTACATCGTTAAAAAAAGTATATATACCGGAAACTTGTTTAGGCAGCGAGAATAATGAGCTTTTTTATGATATTCCCCAAAATCAGGTTACGGTATATGGAAAAGAAAATCTGAGAGAATTTGCACAAAAGAACAATGCACTTTTTGAAAATATTGAGGAACATGAGCATACTTTTGTGACGCAGAGAGTGCAGGATGCCAGAGTATATGAGTCGGGAATGGAAGTGACGTATTGCAGTGAATGTCATTATATTTTGGATTATAAAGAAATAGCCGCACCTGAACAGTTAGAAGATACAACATATTATAGAGAACCGGAAAATCTTGTGCATCCGTCGGAAGAACCAAAGCCGTCAGTATCGCCTACACCCCAGCCTACAAAAACTGCTTCTGTTACGGCGAAGCCTACACAGACTCCTATGGTGACAAAAACTCCGACTGTTACGGTTAAGCCTACAAAAACGCCTGCTGCAACAGCAACAGTTCCGTCACCGACACAGACTCCGATAATGACTGATTCACCTCCGGTAGTATCACCGACGGCAATGCCAAATGGAAATGTATCGTCAAAGCCTGATAAAGAGCCTGAACCGACATTATTGGATACGGAAACACCAAATCCAACAGACAGGACAACGCCACAACCTACAGATAATGCGTCAACATCGCCTACAAACGAGCCGTTTTATACAATCAGTCCGACTCCGGCAGCAGCCACACCACAGCCTACATCCGTTCCGGGGTTAAGTGATAAAGACAAAAAAGCACTTATCATTAAGATAAATTCGATTGGACTAAATAAATACAATCAGCCTGAGATAGTTTGGAAAAAAACATCAGAGGGTATCGGCTATGAAATATACCGTGCAATGTCAAAAAAGATAAAGTGGCAGAAGATTGCTGTCGGCGAAAAGAACAGTTCCTATAGATATACTGACAAAAAAGCAAAAGCGGGACAAAAATATTATTACAGAATAAGGCTGTTTAAAAAGACGGGTGGACAAAAATATTATGGCAAATATTCAAATGTTTGCATGATAAAGACTTTGTCGATAGTGAAACCGAAGATAAAGGGAACAACAGGGATATATCAGAAAATACCTTATGTGCAGATAACGTTAAAAAAATACAGCGGCACTTATGTGGAAATCTATATTCGGGGAAGAAGCAGAAAATATCAGAAGATTAAGTTAAAATCATCTTCCATAAAAAGATATAAGGCAAAATTTAAACTTAAGTGCGATAATAAAAAAGCAGTTTATTACTTTAAAGTTCGGACAATAGTAAAGAAGTCAAAGAAAAGATATTACAGTGTATATTCTGACTGTATAAAGGTAAAAGTGACGGGGCATTGATGATAAAATCTGCAATAAGAGAGGAGGTGAAATACTATGAAGATTATTAAACGGAAGTTTAGACAAAAAGCAGCGTTTTTACTTATATCTGCAATCGTGATTTTGAATTTATCTTCTGCCGGATGTTTGGTGAGTGCTGATACGGCAGATGAAGCGGATGCTGTTATGAAACTTTATAATAGCGGTCAGTTGATAGGAAAATACAGTGACCTGAAAACGCTGTTTGCAAATATGACTGATAAGCAGGGAGATTATAAGATAATATTTCCGGCAGAACAGACAGAATATAAAATTGACGGGGAGGTATGGCTGCCGGAATGTAAGAGCATAAAATTTGTGGGGATACCCGTAAATAAAGAAGAATATAGATCAACGGCGATTAAGATTAATCACAGTATTCATTTACAGTCTGATGTTGTATTAAGTAACTGCACGATATATGAGTGTAATGTATCGGAAATGAGTGTGATGGATATAGGTAGTCATAAGCTGGAGGTGACAGGAAAATACACGGAGATAATAGCGTGTGTAATGCACAAATACGACTGGTATTATTATAATGATAAAACTGATTTTTATTATTTTAGGATTGAGGGTCAGGATGGCTCTGAACTGATAATAGATAACAATGATTTTATGATTGACATTGACCTGAACATAGATACGGTAAGGCTTGAAAAGGATGCAGGATTAAGAATTAAGAGCGGGCAGGCAAAAATAAAAAAAGTAATAGCAAAAGATTATTTGACTAATATAATATACGACGCTTATGGAAGATATGAGATTGGTGAAATATCAATAGATAACTGTTGGTTGTATATAGATATGATTAAATCTACAAGGGTCAGGATTGGAAAAATTAGTCTGGCAGAAAATACAGACAGTGATAATTGTAGTTTTATAATGAGTGCTAGTATTAGTAGCAGTAAAATAACTAAAAAATGTCATCCGAGATTTGAAATAGAGAATATAGATGACGATGGAATAGACATTTTTTTTAGTATGTATATATATGAAAAAATTGACTATGATACGGCATTAAAGCCATTTTTGCACAATGATATTTCATGTCTTAAAATGCCGAAAGATTATGACATAAGTAAACTTAAACATTATCAGATTCAGTATAAAAATGGTTATGAGAATTTTAATGTAATCAAGGATAAAGAAGGAAATGTATGGCTGCCTATGATAGAACAAAATGGTGAAGAAACAGATGAAGAATTAACATATGAACTTGATGAAGAACAAAATGATAAATATGGTATTTATTATAAATTAAATAAATCTGAGAAAACAGCAACCGTAGGGGCTGATAATGATAAAATGGCAAATGCAGGGTTTAATGATACAAGTAAATTAGATGACAGGGTATTAAGAGTCCCATCATATGTAAAATATGATGGAGAAAATTATAAAGTAACGAGGGTTGGGAAAAGTGCATTTGAAAGTGCAGGAGTTGGATTTGATGAAGTGTATATACCGGATACAGTTGTAAGTATAGGTGACAAAGCATTTTGGAGAAATACAATATATAAATTATATATAGGAGCAAATGTATCAGAGATTGGTGAATTGGCGATTGCGGCAGCTATGACGGATGAGATTTATCTTGATAAGAACAATACAAATTATATTCTTGAACAGGGTGTATTATTTGATAAAGATATGACAACGCTTATAAGGTGTCCGGCAGAATTATGGAATCAGTATTATCCTGTATATAATGTGCCTGAAAGTGTCAAAAAAATTGCTGCAGGTGCATTTGCTTATGCACATATTTTTAATATAAAGGCAGATAATGTAACTTCAGTAGGAGAATATGCATTTTATAACGCAGTTTATTTGCGGACTGTGTCATTAAAAGGTGTTGTTGAAATAGGAGATAGAGCGTTTTTGAACTCAAGGATATTAAGAAATGTTTATCTGTCAGATAAATTGAAAAAAATAGGCGGGGTTGAATTTTGGGATTGCGATAATCTTGAATGTCTTGTGCTGCCGGACAGTGTCACGGATATAGGTGAATATGCTTTTTCTCAGAGTGGGATAAAATATATTTTAGGCGGAAAAAATGCACAATATGGACAGCAGATGTTTTTGAACTGTAAAAACCTTACACTGGTTCAATTAAGCGATGCAGCGCAATATCTTCCAAAACAGCTTTTTAAGGGATGCACATCATTAGAAAAGTTATATCTGCCTGAAAACTGCTTAGGCAGTGAGGATAATGAGCTTTTTTATGATATTCCCGAAAATCAGGTTACGGTATATGGAAAAGAAGATATGAGTGAGTTCGCAAAAAATAATAATGCACTTTTTGAAAATGTCACGGAGCATGAGCATAATTTTGTGACACAGACAGTACAGGAGGCACGGGCATACGATACAGGACTGGAAGTGACATATTGCAGTGAATGTCATTATGTTTCGGATTATAGAGAAATAGATGCACCTGAACAATTTGAAAAGACTTCGGATTATGGAATTTTGGAGGAACTGGTGCATCCACCGAATGAGCCGACACCTTCACCTGCGACACCACCGGCGGTGACACAGACCCCGGCAGTATCGGCAAGTCCGACACCAAAGCCGTCCGCATCACCAACCCCTACTGCGCCCCCAACGCTAATCCCTACAGTATCGCCTGTTATGACACCTGCTCCGGCAAAAACTCCGACTGTGACGGTGAAGCCGACAAAAACACCTGCGGCAACAGCAACGGTTCCGTCACCAACACCGATAATGACTGGTTCACCTCCGGTAGTATCACCGACGGCAATACCGATAAATTCTACATCAGCAATGCCAAATGGACATGTATCGTCAAAGCCTGATAAAGAGCCTGAACCGACATCAGGGAACAAGACAACACCAAATCCAACAGACAGGACAACGCCACAGCCTGCAGATAATGCGTCACCATCGCTTGCAAACGAGCCGCTTTATACAATCAGTCCGACTCCGACATCAGCCACACCACAGCCAACATCTGTACCGGGGTTAAGTGAGAAAGACAAAAAAGCACTTATTGTAAGGATAAATCTGATTGAACTGACTAAATACAATCAGCCTGAGATAGTATGGAAAAAAACATCAGTGAATATTGGCTATGAAATATATCGTGCAATGTCAAAAAAGATAACATGGAAGAAGATTGCAGCCGGCGAAACGAATAGTTCATGCAGATATACTGATAAAAAAGCAAAAGCGGGACAAAAATATTATTATAAGATAAGGCTGTTTAAAAAGACGGGAGCACAAAAATATTATGGCAAATATTCAAATGTTTGCATGATAAAGACGCTGTCGATAGTGAAACCGAAGATAAAAGGAACGACAGGAACATATCGGAAAATGCCTTATGTGCAGATAGAACTAAAAAAATACAGCGGCATTTATGCGGAAATATATATCCGTGGAAAAGACAAAAAATATCAGAAGATTAAGTTAAAATCATCTTCGATAAAAAGATATAATGCAAAATTTAAACTGAAATGCAATAATAAAAAAGCAGTGTATTATTTCAAAGTACGCACGATAGTAAAGCGGGTAAAGAAAAAATATTACAGTGTTTATTCGGATTGCTTGAAAGTTAAAGTCAAAGGTAGCTGATACGATACAAATTATAAAAAAAATCAAAAAAAATTTTTTGTTCATGCGGCAGGTATGGACGGTTACATGAAAAATAATGCCGGAAAAGTCAATAAAATCAAGGGTTAAGCACCATTATGGTGCTTTTTTCCTGCGAAAAAAACGGAAACTGTTTTTTGACATGGGTGTGTTATGGTTAGGATGTAAACGAAAATATCATGAAAATTGTGTTTGAATTTCCGGCTTTTTTGGCGGAAATGCGGATACGAAGTGATAATAGTTGCAATTTTATTAAGAGCTGGATTTGTGTCTGTGCACACTTGGCACAAATCTTATATGTGAAATATATCATATTTCACATTACGCACAAAAAATGTGTGCAGGAATGAGGTTAATATGAAGAAACGAACAAGAAGAAGCATAGGAAGCGTCATATTGGCAGTCACATTGATTGTTTCAATGTTTTTTGGCTGCTTCACACAGAAAAAATATTGTGCAGCCAAAGATTATACGAACGGTGGCTGTGTGCAATGGGTTAAGGACAGAGCCCAGAGTGTGCTTGGAATAACACTTCCGGCAACAGGAATGAACGAATTTGGTCTTTACGGTGCAAACAATTATTGGCGTACATTAAATTATGACAAGGGAAGTGAGCCGGCAAAATATGCTTTGGCGGTATGGAAGTACAATAACGCAGGTGCAAATAGTACCTACGGAAAGTACGGTCATGTTGCTTTTGTCGAGAATGTTTCAGGTGACAATGTAACAGTTACGGAGGGAGGATGTGCAGGATACAGTTTTGAGGGAAACACCGGTGTTATCAACAGAACCGTATCGAAAGCAAAGATGCAGACTTTGGGCGGCTGCTCAGGATTTTATGGATATATTTACCTTGTCGGAGGAGGAGGAACTCAGACAGCGTCAGTGTCGTATTCACAGCTTAATACTACATTTGTAGACACATGGAATGCAGGGCTTCACGGAAGAATTGAAAATCCTGACCGTGCAACTATATCACAGGTTGGTGTATGGATATGGGACAGTGCCGGAAATCTGGTTGTAGACCACAAGGAAGATTGCGGTTTGAAAACTTCTTATGTTGAACAAAATCTGAATATAGTGAGCGAAGCAAAAGCGGATGGCTTAAGACAGGGTGAGACATATACTTACCAGATGTATGCCGTTGCCAATGGAACAACATATAAGAGTGGAAGTGACAAGTTTACGATAGTGGACGAGCAAGGGCCTGTTATAAGTGATGTAAAAATATCTGATGTAACGAGTGAAGGATATACGGTATCATGCAAAGTTACTGATAATTACATGGTAGACAGAGTGCAGTTCCCTACATGGACAGAAGCAGGCGGACAGGATGACATAGCATCAGACTGGGGAACAAATGCGGCTGTAACAGGTACAAAAGATGGTGATATTTATACATATAAAGTAAAGGTTTCAGACCATAATAATGAAATAGGTTCATATACAACTCACATATATGCGTACGACAAATACGGTAACAGTTCTTCGTATAAGGATTCAGTGAAAGCGAAAGTACCTGAAGAGGCAGAATATACAGCTACACCTAAGCCGACAGCTACGGTAATTCCTGGCAAAGAACCATCTGCAGATGAAACGCAGAGTCCAAGTGCAACACCGGGTGTAAGTGCAACGCCAAGTAAAGCACCATCAACTACAGTGACGGCGACACCAACTACAGAGCCGACAGATGAGCCTTATGTAGAACCGACAGAGACAGAAGAACCTGACAATGAACAGAATGAACAAATGAACACCGTAATAAGTGCAGTGTCTTCTTATACAAAATATTTGGATTCTCGAAGTTTTGAACTTGGAATAGAAACTGACAGTGACGGTTCTGTTACATATCAGAGTTCAAATTCGGGTGTGGCAAAAGTATCGGCATACGGAGATGTTACTTTAACAGGCTGTGGAGTGACAGTTATAACGGTAAAAGTAGCGGCAACTCAAAATTATAAAGCGGCAACAAAGAAGATAACAATAAAAGTTTTGCCGGCAAGTGTCAAAAACTTCAAGGTAAAAGCTGCGTCAAAAGGTAAAATAAAATGTAAATGGAAAAAGACATCTGCAGGCAATACAACTTGCCAGATTCAGTATTCGTTGAATAAACAGTTTAAAAACGCAAAAACATTTTCAGGAAAATCATCACTAAAGAGTGGAAGATATACGGGAAAAGGCTTGAAGAAAGGCAAATATTATTATTTCCGTATAAAAGCCGTAGCAAAAACAGGCGGAAAGAGTTATTCAGGAAAATGGAGCAGAACCATAAAGGTTAAGGTGAAATAAGTTATACATGAAAGAGAGGAATGTCTATGACAGGAAGAATAGGTTTAAGAAAAAAGACAGGAAAGTGTATTGCCGTTATTGCTTCAGTGGCAATGGTGTTTACATCAATACCAACAAACTATAAGTATGCCAAGGCAGATAGTGTTCAGACAAACTCCGGTGTGATAAAGATAGCATCAGAAACTCCGATGGTCGAGAAAAATGCTTCGGATGTGGCTGTTTTAAAGAAGATAATAGCAGAGCAGAAAGAGAGAGGTGCATCTGTCAGCGATGATTTGGATGATTATGGCTGGAATGAAATTGACGGTGAGATGAGATTGACAGCAATCGACTTAGGAGAGAAAAGATTAAAGGGCAAAATATCATTTGCTGGGTTGAGCGAGCTTGACTATCTTGTTTGTCATGAAAATGAATTAACTGAATTGGATGTGAGTGACAATACAAAATTGGAATATTTAAATTGTCATTCTAATCAGTTAAGTAAGCTGGATCTGAGCAAAAATGTAGAATTAGAGGATTTGTATTCACAAAATAATAAATTAAAGGACATAAGTTTAAGTAAATCAGTGAGGTGGGTAAATTTACTTGAAAATGAATTGAGTAATCTGGATATAGGTATGTGCACGAATTTAAATTTCTTAGAGTGTGGTGAAAATAAATTAACTGAATTGGATGTAAGTAAAAATATAAATTTATCAGACCTTGGTGTAAGTGACAATTTATTAACTAACTTGGATTTGAGCAACAATAATTTAGGTGCTTTGTGGTGTTCTGGAAATCAACTGAGCAAACTTGATGTAAGCAAGCAGACAAATTTATATACACTGTCATGTGAAGATAATAAACTTAGCAGTTTGGATGTAAGTAATAATGGAAATATAAATTGGATGTATTGCAGTGGTAATCAGATTAAAAGCTTAGATGTAAGTAAAAATAGCTGGCTTAGGTTTTTAATGTGTTCTTCAAATCAGTTGGATAAATTGGATATAAGTCAGAACAGTCTGTTGAGTCTGTTAGACTGTTCTTCAAACTGGTTAGATGAATTGGATGTTTCAGGTAATGCAAAATTGAAAACTCTGGAGTGCAATAATAATAAATTAACCGCTCTGGATATAAGTCAAAACAGCCTATTGGCAGACTTAGAGTGTTCTTCAAATCAGTTGGATAAACTGGATGTCACAGGAAATACCAATTTGGAGGAATTGTATTGTGATAATAATAAACTGACTGCCTTAGACATAAGTCAGAACAGCCTGCTGACAAAGTTAATGTGCTATTCAAATCAGTTAGATAAACTGGATGTTATTAACAATACAAAATTGGAGTATCTGCTTTGTCAGGATAATAATATTACAGAACTTAATCTTACAAATTGTGAAAATCTTAATGAGCTTGAAAATGGAGAAAAAGATGACGATGGTAATATTAAGTTAAAATATGATGATGGAGTTAATATCATAGGCGGCAAACAAGCACTGACGACGGCGACACCTGCGGCAGAACCTACAGAAGTCCCGACACAAGAACCAACAAAGGCACCATTGAATACAGAAACCCCATTGAGCACAGAATCACCATCGGCTAATGAGACACTGACACCATCACCGACAGCAATAACAACACCTGAACCGACATCAGTGCCAACGGAAACCCCGACAGAAGTTCCATCTAATGTTACGGATACGCCATCAGCCGAACCAAGCAGTGAACCAACAGCAACGGTAGTTCCGACGGCAAAACCAACGACGAAACCAACATCAACTACGACAACAAAAATAAGTGCATCTATCTGGGTAGATAGTTATTATGTAAAGGACCTTGATGATAAAAAATTTTCCATGTATGAGGACACAGACAGTGATGGAAAACTTAAGTATAAGAGTTCAAATAAGAAAGTAGTAACAGTGACTTCAAGTGGTATTGTAAATATAAAAGGTTGTGGAGAAGCTGGCATTACAATATCAGTTGCGGCAACGAAAAAATATAAGGCAGTTTCAAAGAAAGTTAAAATATTAATTTTGCCGGCAAGTGTCAAAAACTTCAAGGTAAAAGCTGCATCAAAAGGTAAAATAAAATGTACATGGAAAAAGACATCTGCAGGCAATACAACTTGCCAGATTCAGTATTCGTTGAATAAACAGTTTAAAAACGCAAAAACATTTTCAGGAAAATCATCACTAAAGAGTGGAAGATATACGGGAAAAGGCTTGAAGAAAGGCAAATATTATTATTTCCGTATAAAAGCCGTAGCAAAAACAGGCGGAAAGAGTTATTCGGGAAAATGGAGCAGAACCATAAAGATTAAGGTGAAATAAGTACCGTAGTATTAACTCTATAATTAAATTATTAAAAATGTATAAAATTTTTGGCGGAAAATTGGATTTTTGACCAAAATAAGGCAAAAAAAGCGGTATTTTTGGGTAAGAAAACCGTCAAAAGCCCTAAAAATGGGGATAAATTGGCTGAAAAAAACGGAAACAGCTTTTCGACATGGGTATGTTAGGATGGGGAATGTAAAGATACAAGCAGAAAAAACGGAGCTGCACGCTGACAATTTTTGTGTATCAATGCAGCGGCTCCACAAGATTTGTGACTGAGCACACCGGACATGGTCTTGTAAAGCAAAAAAGTGTGCAGAAAAGAGGTTTATTATGATTAAAAAGAAAAAAATGAAAGTTGTATTTGCAGCATTTGCAGGAGTGATGCTTTTTGGAGGACTTGCGTTTTCGCCGAATAAGTCACAGGCGGCGAAAAAAGTAAGTATAACAAAAAGCGTAAAAGTATATGAAGGAAAAACTGCAAAGATTAAATTGAGTAACAATAAGAAAAAGGTTACATGGAGTGTAATAAAAGGCAATAGTCTCCTTAGCCTGATAAATGAATCAAAGAAAGGAGTTACAGTAATAGCGTATGATGCCGGAACAGCAAAGGTACGGGCAAAAATAGGAAGTAAGAAATATGTATGCACTGTTACTATAAAAGTTGCACCGGATGCAGATGCAAAGAATGGAATACTCACGAGTAGTAATTTAAGATACTGGGGAGTAAAAGATAGCGGAGCTGTTGTTATTCCTGAGGGAGTAAAAATAATTGATAGTTATGTTTTTGGTGAAGATGTAACGAGCATTAAATTGCCAAAGACTCTTGAGACTATCAGGAGTGACGCATTTTGTTCATGCAAGATAACAAGTATTAAATTACCTGAATCGCTTAAAACTATTGAAGAATATGCATTTACAAATTCATCTCTGGAATCAATAGAAATTCCGGATACGGTGAAGGAATTGGGCGATAAGCTATTTTATGGCTGCTTAAAACTTAAGAGAGTAAAACTTCCAACAGGTTTAGAGAAAATTGGAAAGAGTATGTTTGAAAATTGTGAGGTATTGACGGATGTAACAATTCCAAGTAGCGTGACAGGCATAGGAGCATATTGTTTTAGTGGCTGTTATGCACTTAAAAACATAAAATTACCTGATTCATTAAAAGAGTTAGGAGACTCGGCATTTTATGGTTGCAAGAATTTGGCAGATATAACTATTCCTAAAGAAGTTACCACTATAGATGAATTTTGTTTTTGGGGATGTGACAGTCTAAAGAATATAACGATTCCCGACAGTGTGACATATATTTCTAGTGCTTCATTTGATTTAGAAGTTAAAGTTACATGGAAAGGTACTACTTATGAAGATCCGTATGATTTTATTGATGCCTTTAATGGTCAGTCATAAATATAAATAATGCAATAGGATAAAATGTATATTCAGAAATAAAAATATAAACAATGTACTCCCGAAATGACTCATTTTGAGGAGATACCGAGAGTACATCACAGAGATAAGGAGGAACATTATGGTTAAAAAGATAGTAAAAAAGGCTACGGTAATAGCATTTGCAGGAGTGATGTTTTTGGGAGGACTTACATTTTCACCGAATAAGTCACAGGCGGCGAAAAAAGTAAGTATAACAAAAAGCGTAAAAGTATATGAAGGAAAAACTGCAAAGATTAAATTGAGTAACAATAAGAAAAAGGTTACATGGAGTGTGACAAAAGGCAGTGGAAATATCGGTCTGTCAAAGAAATCAAAGACAGGTGTAACTGTAAAGGGCAGTAGGGCAGGAACAGCAAAGGTACAGGCAAAAGTAGGAAATAAGAAATATGTATGCACTGTCACAGTTAAGAAAGCTGCACCGGATGCAGATGCAAAGAAAGGGATACTCACGAAAAACAATTTAAGCTACTGGGGAGTAAAAAATAGTGGAAATATCGTTATTCCTGAGGGAGTTAAAAAAATTGGAGATGGAGTTTTTGATTTAGATGTAGATAGCGGTCAGATTTCTGGTGTTAAATTGCCAAATACTCTTGAAGTTATTGGAAAAAATGCATTTGCCTCAACTAAGATAACAAACATTAAATTACCTGATTCACTTAAAACTATTGGTGATTATGCATTTTCAATGACAAATATTGAAAATTTGGAAATACCGGAGAATGTAAGTGAAATTGGCAATGGAGCTTTTATGGGTAATGCAAATCTTAAAAGTGTTAAACTTCCTGGCAGTTTAGAAAGTATTGGTGTAGGTTTATTTATGGATTGTGATAAATTGTCAGATGTAACTTTTTCTGAGGGATTATCCGGTATTCCGGCGGGTAGTTTTTATATGTGTACAAGCCTTAAGAGTATAGATATACCTGATAGTGTAACAGTGATATCGAGTAAGTGCTTTTTAGATACCGGAATAACAGAGGTAAAGCTGCCTGACGGTTTAAAAGAAATCTTAGACGATTCATTTAACGCTGATACAAAGGTTACTTGGAAGAATACAACTTATAATGACTATAATGCATTCTTTGCTGCATTTAAAGGTTAGACTGGGGTTATATACAGAACAAATAGTTTAATGAATGTACTCTCGAAATTCTTCGTTTTAAGGAGATACCAGGAGAACATTACAAAAAAAGGAGGAAAAGTAACATGAACAATATTAAAAATACGAAGAACGGTAAGAAAAAAATTGCATTGATTTTAGCTTTTATATTGATGGCATCGGTGGTAGCAGTTCCGGCTCAAAAAACATTAGCAGAAAGCGTAAATATATGGCAGGTAAATGGTAAATTCACTTTAAGCAAAAAGAAACTTGTGACTTATTGTGCATTATATAGTGCGGCAAGCGAAATGAAGAAGAAAAAAAGGACATTCAAAATTACACCTTCAACAAAGTTTATTCATGTTAAAAATTATAAGAAGAAGAAAGTCAAAAAATCAGAGATTGGTAAATACATAAAAAAGATTAAAAAAGCACCGTATTTTCAATTTAAATTTAAGAATGGAGCAGCAACAGAAATTTATTACTATGAGGAATAGAAAAGTTGTGCCTGAAATTTCTTGGAACTGGTAAATGTATTAAACAAAATATTCAGTACAAATGAAAAAACTAATACTATTATAGAAGTAGTAGAGTGGATTGTAAGTATCTGCCTGACTGTGGATAAAAATACTATGTATAAATATTGATTAACAGAAAAGATGAGGCTGTTGCACGAGATGTTATTCATACAATATGCAGATAAAAGTTTTTATTATTTGTATATTGTATAGATTAAACTTAATGTGACAGTCTTATTTTGTGTGAAAAAACGGAAACTGCTTTTTGACATAGGTGTGTTATGGTAATAAAAACTAAAAATTTATACAAGGAGGATGAAGATATGGAGTACAAAAATATGTCAAATGCAGAACTGGACAATCTTGTATATAAAGAAAAAAACTATGAATATCACCCTTAATGGTTCTAGTATTTATATAAAACCTGATAATTGCGAATATGCAATTAGAGTGTTTTCATCAGATACAGACAACCCAAAAGGAAGTATAACTTATAAAGGACAGGAATTAGTAAAAGAATAGTGTCACAAAATGACCGGTATATGGGAAAACCTTAAAAAAACAGGCTATTTGCTGTAAAGCAGATAGCCTATTTTTTTAAAAAGCTATGATAGGATATTGACAAAATTCTATCATAAGTATATAATGATGATGGAAAAAGATGAAAAGTCAATCATATTAATGAGAGGAGATGTATATATTGGGTATTACACTAAAAGATATTGATTCGTATTTGATTAAGGTGAAAAATGCGATTAGAAAAAACAGATATAGAATTGAAATGAATTCCCGGCGGCAGGATAATAGGGAGCTTTTTCTTACTTATGTTATTGATGAAGAAATGGCAAAAGATATATTGATGGGATTGACGGCAACAGATTTTTCTGAGAGATTACAAAATGAACACGAGGAATATGAAGATGAAATGTTGTATGTTTTTGGGAAAGATGTAGAACTTTTGGAAAGGATGGGTAATGAAAGTAAAACAGTGTCCTTATACATAAAATTTAACAAGCTGGATAACTGTTATGTTATTGTTGTATCATTGCATGAACAGAAATATCCGATTAAATATTATTTCAAATAGAAATGTGATAAGGGGGAAATACCATGGCAGAGAAAGAAAGAATCGATTTTTGTACGATATGCAGAAAAGAAACGGAGTATGAGCTGAAAAAAAGAAATATTAAAAAAAATATAAAAGATGTAGAATATATGTTTAATATTACAATTGCAATATGCCGTGAGTGTGGAGAAGAAATGAGTATCCCGGGGCTGATTGATAGAAATATTCAGGAAGTTGATAAACAGTATAGAGACTATGAAAATATTGTTTCGATTAATGATATTGAAAATCTTATGAAAATTTATAAAATTGGGAAAGCTCCATTGTCTCTTGCACTTGGATTTGGTGAAGTAACTATTACGAGATACCTTTCCGGTCAGATACCGTCTAAAGAGTATTCTGATATTATAAGAATGGCATTATCCTCCCCGGATTTTATGCAAAAAAGATTGAATGAAAACAAAGATAAGATTGCATCTGCCGCATATAATAAGGCAATGGAAGCCGCAGTACAGTTGGAAAAGTTATTTTCGGTTTCGGATAAAATGCTTAGGGTGATTTCGTATGTGTTTGAAAAACTTGAAGAAGTAACTCCGTTAATGCTTCAAAAATTACTTTATTTTATTCAGGGAGAATCTTATGCTCTGAATGGGGAACCTATATTTCCTGAAAATTGTCAGGCATGGGTTCATGGACCGGTATATCCCGAAGTATATGATATGTTTAGAAATTTTAAATTTAATCCTATTGAAGATGCACGCTTTGCAATTTTTGAATGTGCAGAGGATGTACTTACCGAGAAAGAACATCATACTATAGATTTGGTTGTTAATACTTTTGGAGAGTATAGCGGTAAAGTGCTGGAAAGGATTACTCATGAGGAAACTCCCTGGAAACTTGCGAGGAGAGGGTATGCTGACGGGATTCCGGCTAATGAGCAAATCTCTATGGAGAGCATAAAATCATATTATACCGAAAAAAGTGCAGAATATGATTTTTCTACGGAAAAAGGACTGAAAAAGTATATCACCGATATTATTGAATGAAATTCGCTTGCAACATAGACATAAATAGTGTGAGTTTTAGAATTATTAGTGTAAACTTTTAAGTTATATTTTAAATTATCTAAACTCTCCCATACACGAAGTTAATCTATCTCATGTATGGGAGAGTCATTTAACAATTAATCTTTATTCTGTCGGTCAGCCCCTATCATATTTAAACCATCATATTTTTACCATCGCCGCTTTTCTGCCCGTAAATTCACTATAATACCTAAAACCACAATTCTTAAGTATCTCCGGGACTTTTTCAAAGTCATATGCAAGGTGTTTACATTCATGTGCGTCTGAGCCGATGGTGATTATCTCGCCGCCAAGTTCGTGATAGAGTTTTAAAACTTTTTCATGTGGATTTGGGTGTCCGAGTCCGTATTTAAAACCTGCCGTGTTTATCTCTATTCCCTTGCCGTTGGATATAAGTGTTTTTAAGATTTCTTCTATTATTTCCATCGAGTCTTTGAGCAGGCGGTCTATATAGCTGTCATCCACGATGCCTTTTGCTTTTAGCTGTTTCATTTTTGGCGTGTAGCGGATGATGTAATCTATATGTCCGTAGACATCAAAATCCGCTCCAAGATTTACATTTTCTAAAGTTGTCTCATAATATCTTAAGATAGCGTTTTTTTCGTCTGTGCCCTCCCAAAATATATCATAGTATGGGTCGATATTATCGACAAGATGGGTTGAGCCGATAACGAAGTCGAACGGATAGTTTTTTGTGAGTGAAAGACATTTATCAAGGCAGTCTTTTTTCAGACCGAGTTCAATGCCCTTGCGGATTTTTATCCTGTCACTGTATTTTTCGCTGAGCTTTTTCATTTCATCAAAGTAGGGCTCTACATCGAGAAGAAATTCAGGTGTGTCACTTTCTGATGGAAAGTTATAATCCATATGGTCTGTAAAGCAGATGGATGTAAATCCTTTGTCTATGGCAGTTTTTAGCATTTCTTCCATGGTTGTGTCGCTGTCTGTTGAAAAATAGGTGTGCACATGATTGTCAGAATGAATAATATCATGATTAAATTTTTCATTTGACAAATTTGCATCCGGTCTTGAAATAGCAGATTTACTATCTGAAAACAAATTTGCATCCGGTTCTGAAATAGCAGATTTATTATCTGAAAACATTATTCTGTCACCTCCTGTATGCCTGTTATGTCAGTGCTTATCGTCATGGAATAGTTTGTGTAGTAAACGACAAATCCGGGTTTGCTGCCGTTTGGTTTTTTGATGTGTTTTTTCTGGATATAGTCAATCTCAGCTTTGCCCTGTTCGCATGCTTTTGAGTAATGTGCGGCGAGTCTTGCAGCTTCTTCAAATGTGCGGTCGGGAAGTTCTTTGCCCTCTGTTTTTACAATTACATGGGAGCCGGCACTTGCTTTTGCATGGAACCACCAGTCATTTCCTGTCGCAATTTTAAATGTAAGCTCATCATTCTGGTAGTTGTTTTTTCCTACAAACATATCAAAGCCGTCTGATGATATATAGTGGAGAGGTTTGCTTTTTCCGGTGTTTTTATTGCCCTTATTTTTTTCGTGATGTTTCTTGATATAACCACAGTCTGACAGTTCACGCTTTATTGCGGTGAGGTCAGAGTCCTGTCTTGCAATATCAAGTGAGTTGCTTATTGATTCTAAGTGTTCGATTTCTTCTTTTGTCTCTGCTATCTGAATGTTTAATGCCTCAAATGTTCTTTTGAGTTTTGCGTATTTGTCAAAATATTTTTTGGCATTGTCTACGGCAGATTTTGTTTCATCGAGCGGTATTGTTATCTCTTTGCCTGTATAATAATTTTCACAGGTGAGCTTTTTTTCGCCGCCTTTTAATTCGTAGCCGTAAGTTGTGAGAAGCTCGCCATACACCTTATATTTATCACGCTTTTCAGTGTCTTTAAGCTGCTTTGTCTGGAGGTCATATTTTTTATAATTTCTCTCCAAAAGAGTATTTGTTATCTTTCTAAGGTCAGCGGATTTCTGGTTTATCCTGCTCATCACTTCTTTTGTTGCATAATAATCAAAAAGCATACTGCTTACAGTGTCACAGCTTTTTATCTTGTATGTGTCATCCTTTTCATACATTGAGAGTTCAAGGCTTGTAAATTCGGCAGGCATACTGTCTTTAAATGCGATAACAGGTGTAAATTTTTTCTCTGATATGTCATTCATCATCTCGGAAAAGTTCCTATATAAATGCAGCTTTTCCATATCACTTAATTCCTGAGTGTTGTTTTTCTCAGAAAGAGATGCTCTGTATATAAGTTCGTTTGCCATAAGCGGACTAAAACCTGTTATTGAGGTATATACCGCTTTTGAGAGAGGGAGTGGCTTTGAGAGTACATTATTTATAAACTCCTCCTCGGTAATCGAAAATGGGTCGTATTTATGCTGTGTGTCGGGAATAAAATATTCTCTGCCCGGAAGTACCTCCCTGACTGAGCTTACAAGAAGTGATATATGTTTTATACTGTCGATTATCTTATTGTTGTCATCACAGAATATGATATTGCTGTGTTTGCCCATCAGTTCGACATACAGAAACTTTTTGCAAAGGTCACCCATTTCATTCAGATGTTCAAGTTCAAATTTTATAACTCTCTCAAGTCCCATCTGTGATACGGAAATAATACCGCAGTTGTTTAAGTGCTTTCTTAGTACCATGCAGAAAGTAGGTGCCGTGAGCGGTGATGTTTTGTTCGTATCGGTGAGATATATAAGCGGAAGACTTGGATTTACCGAAATGGTGAGTCTTTTCGTGCTTCGTACCGTTTTGCCGTTTTCATCCTGCGTACTTCGTTTTATGGTAAGTAAAAGTTCGTCTTTTTCAGGCTGGGCTATCTTTGTGATACGACCGCCTGTAATATTTGTGTCAAGTTCATCAACAAGACTTGATATAACGATTCCGTCAAGTGCCATTTATAATAACCTCATTTCATTATTTTTAGATATGTGTCTGCAAAACCGTTATGGTATATTATGATGCAATAGATAGTAATCCATTGCGTTAGAGGGAAAATATTTTTTGAACCCAATATGATGTAATTAATATAACATGATTAGTTTTGCAATTATCTGTATTTTTATATTTAAGCTATATTTTAAACAAAAACTGCTTATTATTCAAGAAGAAACATGATATAGAAGAAACGGTAACAGTTAGACCGCCGTTACAGGATTATAAAAAATAGCAGTTGTAAATTTTTTCAAATTATGTTACTGTATATTGCGGATTTTTTGGTTGCTTTTCTAGATAGTGGTTCGGGAGTTATAAATATCATATACGGGAAGATGAAAAAGCGATATTAATAAAGAAAAGGTGAAGTATTTTGTTGAGATTTATTTATGTGATAGCAGGTAATTTATATAGAGCATGGATGATTCCAAAGATGGGATATTATTCAAGGCATCCTGAAAAATATTCTGAACAGTTCCGGTATGAATATGACAGGTATGCGATAAATCTTATGAAAAAAACAGGGCGTATAACTACAGAGGGTTTTGGAATGGAAAACCTGCCTAAGGAGGGCGGATATGTCATGTTTTCAAACCATCAGGGTAAGTATGATGCACTTGGAATAATGCATACACATGATAAACCCTGCTCGGTTGTGATGGATGATGCGAGAAGCCATGGTCCTTTAGTCAAACAGTTTATTGACCTTGTCGAGGGGAAAAGACTTAAAATTGACAATTTAAAACAGGCAGCAGGGATAATAAAAGAGGTGACCCGGGAAGTAAAAGAAGGGCGGAAGTTTATTATTTTTCCATCGGGAGGCTATGAGCACCGGAATGGAAACTATGTTGATGAATTTAAACCGGGAGCATTTAAGAGTGCAATGAAAGCTAAGGCTCCAATAGTGCCGGTTGCAATAGTTGATTCATGGAAAGTTTTCGACCTTTGGAGTCTTAGAAAAGTAAAAACAGAAGTTTTTTATCTAAAACCTATGTTGTACGATGAATATAAAGATAAAAAATCTGTTGAGATATCTTCAATTATACACAAAAGGATATGTGCAGCAGTAGAGCTGGCTCAAAATGGTGATTTCTTAGGAGCAGTTCTGCAGTAAAGTGGCAGCAGCCGGATTATTTTACGATATGCCGCACAATGTGTGAATGAGAATGTACCTTATATAATTTATGTCAACTGCTTTTACTGAATTTTCAGTTCTAAGAGGAGTCTGATGGTATAGTTTGTTGTTGATAAAAAGTTTTACATAGCCAATTATGCTGTTTTTTGATACCGGTGCGTCAAGTGTTCTTGGCAGCTTTATCTTGTAGGTGACGGTATCCGAGGAGGACAGCATGAGTTTACATGAATTATCTTTAAGTTTTACATATGTGTATGGGGACTGACCGCCTTTTACGAATATCTTTACATTTTTATTTTCAGGTTTGAAATTTACTTTTGTAAAATTATTGAAACCGTAGTCCATTAATTTTTTGGTGTCTTTCCACTTGTAAGTTTTGTTTGGCGGCCAGCCGCAGGCGAGAACGGCGGAGATAAGAGTTGTGTTCTTTCTTTTTGCCGCACCGCAGAAACAGTAACCGGCTTTTCCAGTAAATCCTGTTTTTACACCTATGGCACCGTTATATTGCGTCAGAAAAGCATCTTTATTATTGACACTGTATTGTTTAGAACCGCTGATATTGGAAAAACTGTATGAAGGAGTAGTTATTATCTTTCTGAAACCACTGTTTTTTAACGCATAATCTGCTATCAGGCAGAGTTCATATGCAGTGGTATAATGCTTGTCGGAGTCAAGACCGTTAGGAGTTACAAAGTGTGTCTTATTGCATCCGAGTTCAGCGGCTTTTTGGTTCATTAGCTTTGCAAAGCCTTTTACCGAGCCGCCGATATGCTCGGCTATCGCAACAGCGGTATCATTATGTGATTCAAGCATAAGAGAGTAGAGAAGGTCGGCAAGCCTGAACTGTTCACCGGTTTGCATATTGAGTTGTACATCAGGCATTGATGCGGCATATTTTGAAACAGTTACTATATCTTTCGGACTGCCTTTTTCAAGTGCCAGTATGCAGGTCATTATCTTTGTAGTGCTTGCCATCGGAAGTTTTTTGCTGCTGTTTTTTTCATACAATATCTGTTTGCTGTCTTTTTCAATAACGCAGCAGGCGGTTGAGTAAAGTCCTGACGGAGTTTTTGAAAAGCTTTTGATGCCACTTTCAGAAGCGGATATTTTTTTGATAACGCAGTTTGTTGTATCAGAGAGGGGGGTATCCAAGAAATATGTATCGTTAAGAAAATGGCAGGAAGCTTTATATGATGAGATACCAGTAATCAGAAGACTTAGTAAACATATAAATAAACTTATTTTTTTTGGCATATTAAAAAATGTCCTATTATTTTTATATGTAATGATATGCAATTTTTTTGGTAGAAATGCTAAAAAAAGGTTGATATTTTTGCATAAAAGTAATAAACTTATCATTGGTGTAAATTTGTTTAATTTTATGGAAGTTGTATTTACTTTCATAAATTAGATTTACCAAATATATTCTACTATTATTGGAGGGCTGAACATGAGTAACACAAATGCTTTGTCAGCAAAAGCTCGTATTGAGACTTTAGTTGACGAGAACAGTTTTGTTGAAATTGGTGCTATGATTACAAAGAGAAGTACGGATTTTAACATGCAGGAAAAGTCAGTACCGGCTGATGGAGTTATTACAGGATACGGACTTATTCAGAACAATCCTGTCTATATCTACAGTCAGGATGCATCTGCAATGAATGGTACTATCGGTGAGATGCACGCAAAGAAGATTGCACATGTATATGAGCTTGCTATGAAAACAGGAGTACCTGTTATCGGTCTTATTGACTGTGCAGGTATGCGTCTTCAGGAGTCAACGGACGCACTTGCAGGATTTGGAAAGATTTACAAAGTTAAATCTGACGCATCAGGAATAGTTCCACAGATAAGTGCTGTTTTTGGAAACTGTGGTGGTGGTGTGGCAGTTCTTGCAGCTATGAGTGACTTTACATTCATGGAAGAAAAGAACGCAAAACTTTTTGTGAATTCACCAAATACACTTGAGGGAAATTATGCAGATAAACTTGATACTGCATCAGCTAAGTTCCAGAAGACTGCTTCAACAGTTGATTTTGTTATCGAGGGAGAGGAAGAAGTTCTTAACAGTGTGAGAGAACTTATCACTATTCTTCCACAGAATAATAATGAAACAGGTATTTCAGATGAATGTATGGATGACCTTAACCGTGTTGTTGATGCATTTGCAGCAGAGGCTGCAGACCCGGCGGTTGCACTTGCAGACCTCGGAGACAACAATTTCTTCCTTGAGGAAAAAGCAGGTTATGCAAAAGAGATGGTTACAGGTTTCATTTGTCTTGACGGTATGACTGTAGGTGCAGTTGCAAACAGAACTGCTGAGTTCGATGAAAACGGAAAGACAGTAGCAAAATATGATGCACGTCTTACAACAGCAGGTTGTGAGAAAGCAGCAGCTTTTGTTAAGAAATGTGATGCATTTAACATTCCTGTACTTACACTTACAAATGTTGAAGGTTTTGCCACAACAGTTGACGAGGAGATAACTATCGCAGGTGCAGTTGCAAAACTTACAAATGCATTTGCAGAGGCAGATGTACCTAAGGTTAATCTTATCACCGGAAATGCTTACGGAAGTGCATATGTTGCAATGAATTCTAAGCATATCGGTGCAGATATGGTATTTGCACTTCCTGATGCTAAGGTTGGAATGATGGATGCAGATGTCGCAGCTAAGATAATGTATGCTGATGACAAAGATGCAGATGTGGCTGCAAAGGCAGCAGAGTTTGAGACTCAGTCAGGTACTGAGGCAGCAGCAGCAAGAGGATATATAGATTCTGTTATCGCTCCTGAATCTGCAAGAAAGCAGCTTTTATTTGCTTTTGAGATGCTGTTTACAAAAAGCGAATATCCTATTGGCAAAAAACATGGAACCATCTAAGTAAGGAGCGTTATATGAAGAAGAAATTATGTTTAATTTTTTGTATCGTGTCATGTATTCTGATGATGGCAGGCTGTAGTCTTAGTCTTACAAAGACCAACAAAAATTTTAACAAGAAAACACTTGAAACAAACGCAGATTCGTTTGTAACAAGTTGGTTTAGTTATGATTTTGAGAGTGCAGTTAAATCTATGAAAGAGCAGTCAACAGAAGTTGACGAGGACACGGTTAATCAGTATAAAGAGTCTATACAGCTTAAGAAAAAGTATGGAAAGCAGGGAACTAAGGTTGATACTGATTTCACTATCAGCAGTGATTCTGCAACAGTTGTAGAGACATATACGACTTCATCAGGAAAGAAACTTATTTTTTCCGTGACATATGATGAAAAGGGTCAGACATCTTCTTGGAAAGTAGAAGAATATAAGAGTCTTGGAGACAAGATGGCTAAAGCAGGACTTAATACGGTTCTTAGTATGGCTATAGTATTTGCGGTTCTTATATTTATAGCAATTATTATTGCACAGTTTAAACACATTGGCAATTTCCAGAATGGTGCAAAGAAAGAGGAAGTTAAGGCAGAGCCTGTTGTAGAGGCAGCACCTGTCGTTGAAGAAGAAAATCTTGTTGATGACCTTGAACTTGTGGCAGTTATTACAGCAGCAATTGCAGCAGCAAGTGAGACAGAGTCAGCAGACGGTCTTGTTATTCGTTCAATTATTAGAAGATAAGTAAATTAAATGGAGGACAAATTCATGAAAAATTATACAATTACCGTAAATGGTACTGTTTATGATGTAACAGTAGAGGAAGGAGCAGCAGGCTCAGCAGCTTCAGCACCAAAGGCAGCAGCACCAAAGGCGGCTCCTAAAGCAGCACCAAAGGCAGCAGCACCGGCAGGAGCAGCAGGTTCAGTTAAGGTAAATGCACCAATGCCTGGTAAGATTTTATCAGTTAAGGCTTCAGCAGGACAGGCTGTAAAGAAAGGTGATGTCATCATGATTCTTGAAGCTATGAAGATGGAGAATGAAGTAGTTGCACCACAGGATGGTACAGTAGCAAGTATCAATGTAGCAGCAGGAGATTCAGTAGAAGTAGGAGCAGTACTTGCAACATTAAACTAGGAGGGACTGACTTTGGATTACGTTATTACAACGCTTGAGAATCTTGCAGGTCAGACCGCGTTTACATCACTTACATTAGGAAATTACCTTATGATCGTGGTTGGCTGTATCTTTCTCTATTTAGCGATTAAAAAAGGATACGAACCATTGTTGTTGGTACCTATCGCATTTGGTATGATTCTTGTAAATATTTATCCTGATATCATGGCAGATCCTGATAGTACATCAAATGGTGTCGGAGGATTATTACATTATTTCTATATACTTGATGAATGGAGTATATTGCCTTCACTTATTTTCTTGGGTGTAGGTGCATTGACAGATTTCGGACCACTTATTGCAAACCCTGCAAGTTTCCTTCTCGGAGCTGCAGCACAGTTTGGTATTTTCTCAGCATACCTTATTGCTATCCTTTTAGGATTCAATGATAAGGCAGCCGCAGCAATATCAATCATTGGTGGAGCTGATGGTCCTACATCAATTTTCCTTTGTGGTAAATTAAAGCAGACTGAGTACATGGGACCTATTGCAGTGGCAGCTTATTCTTATATGTCACTCGTGCCTATCATTCAGCCTCCTATTATGAAGCTTTTCACAACAGAAGACGAGCGTAAGATTAAAATGTCTCAGCTTCGTCCGGTATCAAAGCTTGAGAAGATATTATTCCCAATCATCGTTACGATTATTGTTTGTCTTCTCCTTCCAACAACAGCTCCTCTTGTAGGTATGCTTATGCTTGGTAACCTCTTTAAAGAGTCAGGAGTAGTTAAACAGCTCGCAGAGACAGCTTCAAATGCTCTTATGTATATCGTAGTTATCTTACTTGGTACATCAGTAGGAGCTTCAACAAGTGCAGAAGCATTCCTTAAAGTAACTACATTAAAGATTGTTGCACTTGGACTTATCGCATTCTGTGTAGGTACAGCAGCAGGAGTACTTTTCGGAAAAGTTATGTGTAAGGTTACACACGGAAAGGTAAACCCACTGATTGGTTCAGCAGGTGTATCAGCCGTTCCTATGGCTGCCAGAGTTTCACAGAAGGTCGGTGCGGAGGCAGATCCGACAAACTTCCTTCTCATGCATGCGATGGGTCCAAATGTTGCCGGTGTTATCGGTACAGCGGTTGCTGCCGGTGTATTTATGGCAATATTCGGAATTTAAACACTAATGTATTCTTGGAATCTTCTAAACGAAGAATTTCAAGATGGATTTTTGATATACAATGACATTTTTACAGTGCGTACACGGTGTGTACGACGAGAAAATGGAAACAGTATATCGGAAATCCAGCCGAAATGACTCGTTTTGAGAAGATACCGAGAGTATATACTAAAATATAGGAGGATTATCATGGCAGATATAGAAAAGAAACCATTAAAGATTACGGAAACAGTTCTCCGTGATGCGCATCAGTCTCTTATTGCTACTCGTATGACAACAGAGCAGATGCTTCCAATAGTAGATAAAATGGATCAGGTAGGCTACCATGCAGTAGAGTGCTGGGGTGGCGCAACATTTGATGCTTCACTTCGTTTCCTTAAGGAAGATCCATGGGAGAGACTTCGTAAATTAAGAGCCGGATTTAAAAATACAAAACTTCAGATGTTATTCAGAGGTCAGAACATCTTAGGTTATAATCATTACGCAGATGATGTTGTAGAATATTTCGTACAGAAATCAATCGCAAACGGTATTGACATTATCCGTATTTTTGACTGTCTTAACGACCTTAGAAACCTTAAGACAGCAGTTAATGCAGCAAACAAAGAAAACGGCCATGCACAGATTGCACTTTCTTATACATTAGGTGATGCTTATACACTTGATTATTGGAAAGATATGGCAAAACAGATTGAGGATATGGGTGCTAAATCACTTTGTATTAAAGATATGGCTGGTCTTTTAGTTCCGGCAAAGGCTACAGAGCTTGTTCAGGCACTTAAAGAGTCAGTAAGTATTCCAATCGATCTTCATACACATTACACATCAGGTGTTGCTTCAATGACTTACATGAAAGCCGTAGAAGCAGGATGTGACATTATCGATACTGCTATGTCTCCATTCTCAATGGGAACAAGTCAGCCAGCAACAGAAGTTATGGTTGAGGCATTTAAGGGAACTCCTTATGATACAGGTCTTGATCAGACAAAACTTGCAGAGATAGCTGATTACTTCCGTCCAATGCGTGAGGAGGCACTTAAGAGCGGTCTTATGAATACAAAGGTTCTCGGTGTTAATATTCAGACACTTCGTTATCAGGTTCCTGGTGGAATGTTAAGCAACCTTGTATCACAGCTTAAAGAAATGGGACAGGAAGACAAGTATGAGCAGGTGCTTGAGGAAGTGCCAAGAGTTCGTAAAGACTTTGGTGAGCCTCCACTTGTTACACCTTCATCACAGATCGTTGGTACACAGGCTGTACTTAATGTAGTATCAGGTGAGAGATACAAGATGGTAACTAAAGAGTCTAAGAAACTCCTATCAGGTGAGTTTGGACAGACAGTTAAGCCGTTTAACCCTGAAGTACAGAAGAAATGTCTTGGTGATGATGCAAAAGTTATCACTTGCCGTCCGGCAGATCTCATCAAGCCACAGCTTGCTGATATCGAGAAAGAGATGGCTCAGTACAAGCAGCAGGACGAGGATGTGCTTTCATATGCATTATTCCCACAGGTTGCTACAGAGTTCTTCAAGTACAGAGAAGCTCAGCAGAATAAGGTAGATGCTTCAGCAGCGGATACAGAGAACAAGGCTTATCCAGTATAAATGATGAAATCAAAGATTTCATCTTAGATGTTTCGCTGGAAATCTCATAATCTAATTATAAATAACACGCCAGACATTGATTTTGTCTGGCGTGTTTTACTTAATCACAAGTATGAAACAGAGAATATGAAAGTACATTAGGGGAATATTTAATTTATATAGAGGATTGGGAAATGACTTTTAGTTGTTAAAAATGAAAAAATGTAACCAGTATAATAAAAAGGGAGTCGAAATAATAGGGCTCGCCAAAAACACATTTAATTTAAAAACTAAATAGAAGTTAATGGAGAAAAATATGCATAAAGAACTAAAAATTAATTTGCAGGATACCGAATGGAAATATGATTATATTGATCATGACAGGAATATAGCAAGAGCGTTTGTTTACGATGAAAACGGATATTTTTATTTTGTAAGAGCAAATAGGGATGATGACTTCGGAAAAGCAACATTGATTGAAACTGCCGGCGGTGGTGTAGAGGATGGAGAAGACCTGATTGCTGCCATAAAAAGGGAATTAAAAGAAGAATTGGGTGCAGATGTAGAAGTGGTTTGTAAAATCGGAGTTGTAAGTGATTATTATAACCTTATTCATAGACATAATATTAATAATTATTTTTTATGTAGAGTTAATTCGTTTGGTGATAAAAATCTGACCGAAGATGAGATAAATTGTTTTCATTTGTCTACATTGAAATTATCATATGAAGATGCAGTTAAAGAATATGAATACAGGTCAAATACAAGATTAGGGAAACTTGTGGCAAACAGAGAATTACCTGTTTTATATCGTGCAAAAGAGATGATTGACTCTGGTATTTAAGTATGCAGATGATTTAAATATTTTATTAAAGTTTTTTATTCTTATTGATAGGGAAAACTTGATAATTTACGTAACAGTTCAGCCTTTTATTTCCTCAATTCATAAACCTGCCAGCAAGCTGTCAG
>ERZ773239.219-NODE-219-length-68695-cov-6.634091_pt1 | contig 68695 bp, 56 predicted proteins | sample MGYA00580521_ERZ773239 | MGnify/ENA primary metagenome ERZ773239 (study PRJEB29015, sample SAMEA2737801) | human gut metagenome | biome: human gut; feature: human-associated habitat; material: faeces | place: China | collected 2012 ... | reverse complement strand
TTACAAAAGCTTCATGATGATCTTCGATCAGACAAGCATCTTCTCTGGAAATGAGAATATCAAAATTCGGTGATTTTTTCACTTCATCTATAATGCGGTAGGCAAGATCATCTGTAATTATTCCGCGAGAGATCACCTTTCCCTGATGAATACAGATGGAACCATTTTCTCCAATATAGGAAATCTCGTCCTTAATCTCAGAAAACAGTCTGCGCTCATTATCATACTGGCGTCCGCTTGCAGCAACAAAGTGAACGCCTTTTTGTGTCAGTTCATGAATCAGTTCTATGGCACGAGGAGTCAGTTTCTGTGCTCCGTTATGAAGAAGCGTACCATCAAGGTCGCTTGCGATTAATTTGATCATATGTAAAATCCTCCTGATTATTCTGCAATAACTTCTTCAGCACGTTTCAGTGCGGCACTGATATTCGGCTGGAAGTTCTCTTTTCCAACCAGCTCTGTGAATCCGGCTTTCTCCATAACTTTCATTGGCTGTTCGTTGACGTGGGAAAAGACAACCGTAATTCCCTTTGACTCACAGACTTCTACCAGATCAACCAAAGCATTCATAGCAGTACTGTCCAGTGCAGGAACGCTTCGCATACGAAGAACGAGGCAGGTAGTAAAATCTTTTACGACAATGTGTTCGATCGCACTTGCTGCTCCGAAGAACAGAGGCCCTGAGATCTCATAGACACGGATCTGCAGTGGAAGCTTCTTCAGATGTGCATCCACATCCGGTGTATCATCGTCCACGTAAGTCCAGCCATCGATATGCGTTTCCTCACTCATACGCTTGATGAAGAGAAGACATGCAAGCACCATGCCGATCTCGATCGCAACCACAAGATCGAACAGGATCGTGAGAATGAAAGTTGCAAATAACACGATGATATCATTTTTCGGTGCAGTGCGGATTAAGTGTACGAATGTACGCCACTGGCACATATTGTATGCTACGATAAACAGGATTGCTGCGATGGTCGGCATTGGGATCATTCCGGCGAATGGCATCAGTACGACGAGTACGATGACCAGTGTGATGGAGTGCACCATTCCGGCAACCGGTGTGCGTCCGCCATTTTTGATGTTGGCAGCGGTTCTTGCGATCGCTCCTGTGGCAGGGATACCTCCGAATAAAGCAGAGGCGATATTACCGGCACCCTGGGCAACCAGTTCCATGTCGGAACGGTGCTTTCCGTTGATCATTCCGTCTGCGACGACGCAGGAAAGAAGTGATTCGATCGCAGCAAGCACAGCAATGGTAAATGCATTTGGAAGCGCATTTTCTATAATGTGCAGATTCACAGCCGGCAGATGAAATGCCGGAAGCGAATTACTGATCGTGTAAAGATTTCCAATTGTAGATACCTTAAGCGGAAGGAACTTTACCATCAGGATTCCGACGATAACGGCAATCAGGGAACCCGGAATCTTTTTGAAGATCACCGGTGAGATGATCAGGATCGCAAGGCTTACGATACCAACGATCAAAGCAGCGGTATTCATGGTAGAAATATTTTCAATAAATGCTTTGAATTTTTCTGTGGTTTCAATCGGCTTTACGCCGTCCGGATAAGTGACTCCGAAGAAATCCTTTAACTGTCCGATGACGATCGTAACGGCGATTCCGGATGTGAAGCCGGTTGTGATCGTATACGGAATGAATTTGATCAGACTTCCGAAGTGACAAAGGCCCATCAGGATCAGGAAGATACCTGCAAGGATGGTTGAAATCACGAGCCCGTCCAGTCCGTCTTTGGCGACAATACCCGCAACGATGGTTGCAAATGCAGCGGTCGGTCCGGCAATCTGTACACTGCTTCCACCAAGTGCAGAGATAACAAATCCCGCAACGATGGCCGTGAAGATTCCGGCTTCCGGTCCGACACCGGAGGCCAGTGCAAGTGCAATGGACAGCGGAAGTGCGATGATCGCAACGATGATTCCGGCGGTCACATCTTTTACAAACTGGGTACGGTTGTAAGATTTCAGTGAAGTCAGTAACATTGGTTTCAATGAATTCATGTGTAAATTTTACCCTTTCTCTTTTGTTTTATTCCTCTAATCTATAAAAACAACTTTAGAAGTATATCATAGGAAGAAAGCCGAAGGGGGAGTGTTTGCATTTATATACAATTTTGTGGGAAATATATAGAGTAGTACGTGGAAAAAGGCTTGAAATTCATAGTACGAAAGTCTATAATATGTTGCGGGCAGTTATGATACTGCACACGATAGTTAGAAAATCAATGATAAAATTCAACAAAAAAGGCAGGTGAACAGAATGGACGGTTGCGATAGTCATGGGCGAAGTTGCAGCATAGGATGGAAATTAAAAAGTTTATTAAGCAACAGTCGATTCTGTTTGAGTTAATTGCTGTACATTTAAGAGAAGCTCTAAGCGGCAAGTTCTCGGTACAGGCATCATAGATTTCTTTTATTTCTTATCCTATTTCCCAATGAGTATTACAAGTGAATAATAGCAGTCGTTTCATGGAGGATATGATCGTTACATATCCTGCAGTGTGTTTATGGTGAAGAAAACCGGAAAATGTATATCCGGTTATAGTGCATTAGGAAAAGGACAGGAGGTAAAGGTATGGAAAACAAAGATTATACAGTCGAGATACTGGAAATCATCAGAAGTAATACATCACCAGGTATTATGAGAAACAGACTGGAAGATTATCATGCAAATGATCTTGCAGAAGTATTTCCACAGCTGAAAGTATCAGAGAGAAGAAAAATCTGCAGAATCCTGGATCTGGACATGCTTTCTGATATCTTCGAGCATATCGATGAACAGGAAGCGGCAGAATATCTGGATGAGATGGATATCAAAAAAGCGGCAGCGATCCTTTCGGCAATGGAGACGGACGCAGTTGTGGATGTTCTGCAGATGATTCCGAAAGAGAAGAAAAATCTGCTGATCGAATTAATGGATGACGATGCCAGAAAAGATATGGCAATCATCGCTTCCTTTGATGAGGAAGAGATCGGAAGCAGAATGACAACGAACTGCATCATGATCCGTGAGAACCTGACGGTGAAGCAGGCAATGAGCAGTCTGGTAGAACAGGCAGCAAAGAACGATAACATTTCTACGTTATTTATGGTAACGGAAGATAATACATTTTACGGAGCAATGGATCTGAAAGATCTGATCATTGCAAGAAGAGAGTCTCCGTTAGAAAATCTGATCGCGACATCGTACCCATATGTATATGGAAATGAGCTGATCGATGACTGTATCGAGAGATTGAAAGATTATTCCGAGGATTCCATCCCGGTACTGGATAATGACAACAAGCTTCTAGGAGTCATTACATCCCAGAGTATGGTAGACCTGGTTGATGATGAGATGGGTGAAGATTATGCGAAGTTCGCCGGTTTGACCGCGGAGGAAGATTTGAAAGAACCATTAAGAGAAAGTATCAAGAAGAGACTTCCGTGGCTTCTGGTACTGCTGGGACTTGGAATGGTTGTTTCATCTGTAGTCGGTCTGTTTGAAGAAGTGGTAAGTCAGCTTACGATCATCATGTGTTTCCAGTCACTGATCCTGGATATGGCAGGTAACGTAGGTACGCAGTCACTGGCCGTAACGATCCGTGTACTGATGGATGAGTCACTGACCGGAAAGCAGAAGGCAGAACTGGTATTTAAAGAAATGAAGATTGCATTTTCGAATGGATCGATCCTTGGGATATTGTCGTTTGTAGTGATCGGACTTTATATTGCATTATTTAAAGGGAAGACATTCGTATTTGCATATGCGGTATCCGGATGTATCGGAGTGTCACTGTTGTTGGCGATGGTGATCTCAGGAGCGGTTGGAACATTGATTCCGTTGTTCTTTAAGAAGATTCATGTAGACCCGGCGGTTGCTTCGGGACCACTTATCACAACGGTCAATGACCTTGTGGCAGTTGTATCTTATTACGGACTGAGCTGGATATTCCTGATCAATATGGTGCATCTGGTTGGCTAGTTTAAGTTACAGTTAGAATGATAGTTAGAATGAAGACAGATAGTCATGGACATTAAAGATTTAAAAGTATTTCATACAATAGCAAAAGAAGAAAGTATTGCAAAGGCATCCCGTATTCTCTATATGACGCCTCAGGGGATCAGTAAGATCGTAAAAAACCTGGAGGCAGAGATGGGATGCCGTCTCTTTACACGTAATAAATCCGGCATGCAGCTCACAGAAAGCGGAAGACGTTTTTTAGAATATGCGGATAAGGATATCGAAGATTATTATCAGGTGAAGAAGGATATCCTGCATATAGAACAACGACAGCGCAAAGTAGTGGATCTTTTGTCGGCATATGGAATCATCCGTATGGTGACGCCGGACTGCATTGCGGAATTTTGTAAGAAATATCCGGATATAGAATTCCATTACAGGGAGTACCCGGATCTGCAGGCAGAGCGTCTGTTTGCTGAAAATGAAGGAAATGTTGCGTTTTCCATCGGAGAATTTGATGAGGAGTTATATCATGTAGTCCCGTTGGAAACATTTCCGATCAAGCTTCTGGTAAATGAACAGGATCCGTTAAGTGAACAGGAAAGTGTGACAATTGAAGATCTGAAAAACAGGCCGCTATATATTGAAAGCAGTCAGTTTGCAATTTATCATCTGATCATGAAGAAATGTGAAGAAGCCGGGTTCCAACCGGATATCGCATTTCAGACCAGTGGATTCAGTTTGTGCCATAAGATGGTGAAGGAAAATAAAGGCATATCCGTGACGGTGGATTTTGTCTTTGATGACATGAAAGAACAAGGGCTGAGACTGATCCCATTTTCGGATGATGTGTATGAGTGGAAAGCATGTATGATTACCAGAAAAGAAGAAGCGGAGAATGAAGCAGTACAGTGCTTCCTGCAGTTTATACAGGAATGGATCGGGAAAATTAAGAGTGGAGAGATTATCCGGTAGGAACCTGAAACAGAACAGGATGGAGATAACGCATAAGAAAAAAGTTGATATAAAGTAACAAAAAGTTGCGGATAAGCCATAAATTCTACATTGTCAACAAATTGACAGTGGAAGATTTATGGCTTTTTGTATAGAAATTTTCTAAAATAGACGGATTGAATAAGTCAAAGAATCTATAGATAATCTCACTTTAACAAATAAATTTTATATAGCTATAATATAAATATATGGGCATTGGGGAATGCCCGGAGAAGATTTATTTTTAATTTATTTTAGGAGGTATTAATTTATGAACATCGGAGTAACAGAAATCAGCCCAAGAGCGGTGCAAAGAGCAGCAGAGAAGAATTTTAAAAGCGGGTATTACTGTTGTGAGGCATTGATGTGCACCATCCGTGATGAATTTAAACTGGATGTACCAAAAGAAGTCATTGCAATGTCATCCGGTATGGCTGTCGGAGCAGGCAAATCGGGATGTGTCTGTGGCGCATTCAACGGAGGTCTGCTTGCACTTGGAATGTTCTTCGGAAGAACAGAGCAGGACGGGCCAACCAATCCAAAGAGCGTAAAATGTATGGAACTGGTTCACGAATTGCATGACTGGTTCAAGAAAGCTAATGGGAAGAATGCAATCTGCTGCAGAGTTCTGACAAAAGAATTCAACATGGGACAGGGTGAGCACAAAGAACAGTGTATCTTTTTCACAGGACTGTGCGCATGGAAAGTAGCACAGATTGTCTGTCGTGAACTGGGAATCAAGAATCTGGACGAAATTGATGAACCGGCAGAACGTCGTGCAATTGCAGATATCTAGAATACATAGATCCAGACTAGAAAGGAAGACAAGATATTATGAAAGATGTAATCAAAAAAATACCGATTCCAATCTGCGGAGTCATGCTTGGAGCGGCAGCTTTAGGTAACCTGCTTCAGAGCTATTCAGAAGGAATCCGTTATGTGTGTGGAGTGTTCGCAGCATTTCTGCTGATCCTGGCACTTCTGAAGCTAATTATGTTTCCGGGAGCTGTGAAGGAAGATATGAAGAATCCGATCATGGCAAGCGTATCAGGAACATTTCCGATGGCACTTATGATCTTAAGTACCTATGTAAAACCATTTATCGGACAGGCGGCTTATTATATCTGGCTGTTTGCGATCGCATTACATATCGTGCTGATCATTTATTTTACGGTGAAATTTGTATTTAAATTGCAGATGCCAAAGGTATTCGCAAGTTATTATATCGTATATGTTGGAATTGTCGTTGCATCAGTCACGGCACCTGCTTATGAGAAACTTGCAATCGGAAGTGCAGCATTTTGGTTTGGATTTGTGACACTGATCCTGTTACTGATCCTGGTTACATACCGCTATGTGACGGTGAAAGAAGTACCGGATCCGGCAAAACCACTGATCTGTATCTATGCGGCACCGACAAGCCTCTGTATCGCAGGATATGTACAGTCTGTCATGCCGAAATCTTACGGATTTCTGATGGGAATGTTTGTAGTTGCAACGGTGATCTACATCTTTGCACTTGTAAAAGCAATCGGCTATTTGAAGATGCCATTCTTCCCAAGCTATGCGGCATTCACCTTCCCATTTGTCATCAGTGCGATCGCTTCAAAACAGATGATGGCATGTGCAATGAATATGGGACATCCGATGCCGTTCCTGAAATATGTGGTATTGATCGAGACGATCATTGCGGTTGTTCTGGTTGTGTATACATATATCCGATTTATAGCATTTATCTTTGGCGGGAAGAAATAAATAAAATAATAAAGAGTGGCTGCTTGTTGTAGGGCAGCCGCTTTTTATGTTACACTAAACAAAGACAATTTACAGAGACAGGGGTGAAAGGAGGAAAACGGCTATGAAATATAAATTTGATGAAATCATTGACAGAAGCAGGACAAATTCGTTTAAATGGAAAGCCAGAGAATTGAAAAATAATGGGCATGAGATGTATCCAATGTGGGTGGCGGATATGGAATTTGATGCCTCTCCGGCAATTCAAAAACGTTTGGCCGACAGAGTGAAAGAAGGCGTATTTGGCTATGAACTGTTGTCAGAAGATTATTATAAGGCAGTGCAATATTGGTTGAAAAAAAGGCATGGCTGTGAAATTCCAGAAGGACAAATAGTATACTGTGCGAATATGATGAGCGGACTCAGTATCATCCTTCAGGAATATACAGAAGAGCAGGATGAAGTAATGATGAATGTTCCAACATATGGAAATTTCTATCATACGATTGAGGGGTGTGGACGTGCGGTCAACGGCAGCAAGCTGAGAGAAGTGAATGGAAGATTTACATTTGATCTTGAAGATATGGAGCGGAAAGTGACGAATAGAACAAAAGCATTTTTGTTGTGTAATCCGCATAATCCGACAGGAACTGTATGGACAGAACAGGAACTGGAAGGAATCTGTCGGTTTTGCAAGGCACATGAACTACTTATTATTTCGGATGAGGCGCATTATGATTTCGTGTTTCACGGACAGCATACAATGTTGAGAAAGATTGTTGAGAAATATGATGTATCATCAGTTACGATGATATCTCCGGGAAAGAGTTTTAATGTGGCAGGCGTACAGACAGCAGCATTGCTTGTAGACGGAGATACGATGAAGAAGCAAATTATGAGCCGGATGAATGCAATGGCTTATCCATTTGAACATGCATTTGCGGAAGGAGTAACAGTCGGAGCATATATGGAAAGTGAAGAATGGTTCGAGGAAGTCTACCGTTATATTAAAGAAAATAAAGAAATGACAGTTCAGTATATCAGGGAAAATATTCCGCATCTTAGAGTGCCGGAATCGGAAGCTACTTATCTGTTATGGGTGGACTGTAGCGCTATGAAGATGACAGATGAAGAGATTATTGAATTCTGGAAAAATGAATGTGGTATAATACCAAGTGGCGGTTTGGAATTTGGTGAGGCAGGAAGTCAGTATGTCAGATTGAATCTGGCCTGCCCGAAGAAAATACTGCTTAGAGTATTGGAGAATATGAAAAAAGGATTTGACGGATTGAAAAGCTAAATCCTATAAATAAAAAATAAGTGTATGAAGTATAGAAATGTTTATGCTTCATACACTTATTTTTGTTGTGGATTCTGTTGTAGTATTATTTTGTGGATGCAAGTTCAATGGCTTTGGGAAAATCAAATCTTTATTATAAGTATAATAGAATATCAGCTGAATGGCTTATAGATTAAAATGATACATCGGTTAAATTATAGAAATATCAAATTTGATAGAAGAAATTAGGTGATGGTATAATTAGTTAGAGTAGCAAAAAGGAGGAACGGACATGACAAAATATTCATACACATTAGTTGTTGAAGATATAGAAAAATCAGTAGCATTTTACCAGCAGTATTTCAACTGGAATGCAGACAGAAAAGGGAAAGAGTCTGCGTGGATAAACACAAAATCTCCACTTGTATTCAGTGTGGTTGAAAAGACTTATCTATATGCCGGTCTTGGAATTTCAGAAGAAGAATTACCGGAGCAGTCTTTCTGTACCTGGCTTTACGGATCAGAAGAAGAACTTTTGGCTGAAAAAGCGGAGCTGCTGAGAAAAGGGCTGGTACAGATTGGAGCATTAGGCCACTTTCTGAGAGATGAAAATGGCAGAATCTGGGAGTTGAGAAAAGAAGGAGATTTAATTTAATGGGAAAACATACAGCACATGGATATTTGGTAGAAGATGTATATAAAGAAGCGGAAAAATTCACAAAACTGTTTGGTTTTAAACCAGCGAGGATTGATGAGACATTTGCCGGATTTCCGATGGAAGGAAAGGTGGAGTTTTTTCTGTGGCAGTGGAAACATCTAGAGGATAATCTTGGAAAGGAAGTAATGGCAAAGGTAAAATATCGGGATCAACAGGCAATTCGATGTGACACACCGGAAGAAGTGGACGAAGCATATGAACAGCTGAAAGCGGAGGGGATGGAATTTATTTCAGAACCAAAAGACTATGAGTGGAATGCCCGCTGTGTATATTTTTTGGATGCGTCAGGACATATGTGGGAAATATATTGCTGGACAGGTGCAGTGCCGTTAGGAGATCTGGACCCGGCCAAGGAAAAGAATGGATTATAGAAATGAAGACGAAATAGTTGGATGGTGCATAGAATGATTGCAATAAAAACATAGATGACATCTATGAATAATGCAACATATAAAAACAATCAATTTGAGTTATTTGATGGAAAATGAGACAATCAAATAAGTGATTAAGAATGGAGGATTAAACAAATGAAAAGAAAAATTATAAGCACATTGTTATGTGTATCTATGTGTGCTGCATTGATGATGGGGTGCGGTCAGTCAGACAAATCGGACACAAAAGAGAACAAGAAAACAGAAGAGTCAAAAGATGAAGTAAAAGACGACAAGTTGGACCTTGGTCTGGATGTTGATTCTGTAACAGTTGCAACATCACCGGGATATGAGCCGTTTGAGTTTGAAGAGGATGGTGAACTGAAGGGTTATGATGTGGATATCTGGAATGAATTTTCTGAGAGAACAGGGATTGAAGTAAAATGGGAGTATGCTGATTTTAGCGGGCTTCTTGGATTACTTTCTTCGGGAAAGGCAGATGCAGTATCTGCGCAGATGTCCCCAACAGAAGAAAGAAAGGATTCATATTTATTCTCTGATCCGGTTGATTATTATGGTTCTACAGTGGTAGTTGCGAAAGATAATGACGAGATTAAGAGTGTAAAAGATCTGTCTGGAAAAACAGTAGGTGTTGGTTCCGGAAACTCTATGCAGCAGGCTGTAGAAGACATGTATCCAAAGGGTGATGTTAAGTTTGAAGTATATACATCTGCAACTTTGGAAGCAATGTTTGATGATATTGCTTATGGACGTATCGATGCAGTACTTGCTCAGGACATTCAGACATACATGGCTATGAAATCAAATAAGAATCTTAAAATCAAAGTTTTGGAACCATTTGCATATGATACAGCAAATATTGTATTTGCAAAGGATAATACAGAGTTGTGTGATGCTATGAACAAATTTATCAAGATTATCAAAGAAGATGGTACTCTGCAGGAAATCTCTGAGAAATGGATTGGTGCAGATATTACTACTAAGAAGGAATAACTATGACTTATTTAACAGAAACGTTTATCCCATATACAAAAGTATTGACTCCGCTGCTTTTAGAAGGATTATGGATTACGATATATGTTTCGGCTTTAGCCTTTCTGCTTAGTATTATATTGGGAGCTATATTGGCAATTATCCAGCATTTTCGCGTAAAAATATTAAGTCAGCTTGCAAAAGTCTATGTATCATATTTCAGGGGTACACCGCTGTTGATTCAGTTGTTTCTGTTTTATTATGGATTACCAATGGTATTTGATGTAATGAAACGGTGCCCGAAGACATTTGCGTTGGTGCTGTGTTTGGGACTTAACAGCGCAGCGTATATATCTGAGAGTATACGTGGAGCAATTGAAAGCGTAGATAAAGGACAGTATGAAGCGAGTATTGCATTTGGACTGACGCATCCGCAGATGATGCTGAAGATTATACTTCCGCAGGCAGCTGTTGCAGCAATCCCTCCAATTGTGAATTCATGTCTGGATATTATCAAAATGTCTTCTCTTGGAATGACGATTGGTATTCAGGATATTATGGGTGAAGCTCAGTTGACAGCAGCTACATATTACAAGACATTTGAGACATATATACTGGCAGCAGTATTTTACTGGATACTGGCTATTGTATTGGGAGTAGTACAGAAAAAGGTTGAAAAGATAATAAGCTCTGCTTATCAGAAATAGTTATGAGGGGGTGTGGATAACATCCCCTTATACATATAGGAGAAACATATGCTTGAAATTAAGAATTTGTCAAAAAGTTTTGGGAATCAGCAGGTACTGGATCATATTAGTCTGAAAATTGAAAAAGGAAAAGTAATTGCGGTTATTGGTCCATCGGGAACTGGTAAATCAACACTTCTTCGCTGTATTAATGTACTGGAAAGACCGGAAGAAGGAACAATCCAGCTGGATGATCAAATATTCGATTATGAAAAACTTAGCAAGGCAGATATTCAGGTGTTGCGTACACGGACATCCATGGTTTTTCAGAATTCAAATTTATACCGGAATAAAACAGCACTTGAAAATATTACCACTCCACTGACATTGGTAAAGAAGATGCCGAAAGAAGAAGCAGATAAAATTGCATTAGATTTGTTGGAAAAAGTAGGGGTACTGGAAAAGAAAGATGCATATCCAGAGACACTTTCGGGAGGAGAAAAACAGCGTGTAGGAATTGCCAGAGCACTGGCGGTTAATCCGGATATTATTTTATTTGATGAACCAACATCTGCGCTTGATCCAGAATTAGTTGCCGGAGTGTTAGATGTTATCAAAGATCTGGCAAAGCAACATACAACGATGTTGATCGTGACACATGAAATGAAATTTGCAAAAAATGTTGCAGATGAAGTTGTTTTTATGGAAGGTGGACACATTGTAGAGATGGGATTGGCGCACGAAGTGTTTGAAAATCCGAAAGAAGAAAGAACCAGACAATTCCTTTCCAAAAATAATGAATAATTTAAAAAGCGAAAAAGGAACTTAAATTTAACATTCAAGTGTTGGAAGAGATTTGAGTTCTTTTTTTGTTTTTAAAAGATGGACCTATGTCAAGATTTCTTGCATAGCCTTGAAAAAAAGGTTATACTCATAAGTATCAGTAAGAGAGGATGCCTATATGTCAAAACGATTTTGCGTGACAGGAAAAAGAATATTCGAGGTAACAGTATAATGGTAAAGATAGATCTGATCACCGGATTTTTAGGTTCCGGAAAGACAACATTTATAAAAAAATATGCAAAGCATCTGATTGACAAGGGAGATAATATTGGAATCTTGGAAAATGATTATGGTGCGGTTAATGTAGATATGATGTTATTAAAGGACCTGGAAGGTGAAAAGTGCGAACTGGAGATGATTGCCGGAGGATGCGACGCAGACTGCCACAGAAGACGATTCCGCACGAAGCTGATTGCAATGGGAATGTGCGGTTATGACCGGGTAATTGTGGAACCGTCCGGTATCTATGATGTGGATGAGTTCTTTGATGTATTAAGGGATGATCCGATCGACAGATGGTATGAGATTGGCAATGTGATCACAGTTGTTGATGCGAAGCTGGAATCAGACTTGTCGGATGAGGCAGACTATCTGTTGGCTTCCGAGGCTGCAAATGCGGGATGTATCGTACTTAGCAGAAGCCAGGAAGCAACCGAAGAAGAGATAAAAAATACGATAGAACATCTGAATCATGCAATGGAAAAAGTACAGTGCAACAGAAGATTCCGGGATGAGATTTTTGTAAAAGACTGGGAGACATTTGAAAGTGCAGATTATGAAAAGCTGTTAGCCTGCGGTTATGTGCCGGAGAATTACCGTAAGATGCATATCGAAGAAGGAGAGACGTTCAAATCTTTGTATTTTATGAATCTTGATAAGACAAAAAACGAGATAATAGAGACGGCAGAGAAGATATTTGCTGATACAGAATGTGGAAAAGTATTCCGCATTAAGGGATTCTTAATGGATGACGATGATAAATGGATGGAACTGAATGTTACCCATCAGGAGATGCGGCTGGAGCCAATCACGGAAGGACAGAAAGTCGTAATTGTGATAGGGGAAAACTTAAATGAACAAAGAATAGGAACTTTCTTTGCATAAAGTGCAGAACCGGTGGTGTATTCCACCGATTCTGTAAAAATACGGACTGTATGAAATCGTTTCACGCCATTCTTATTGTGCTTCTTCGAGCTCTTTCATTCTTTTTCTGATCAGTTCTTCAATCCGTTCCAGTTCGGAAATATCTTCTTCCTGCTCAATGAATGTAGCGATCATAGCCGAAGTAGAACTATTTCCAATAATATTTTTATATTCCGCATTGAAATATACATCTCTGGAAATGAGCGGACGGTAACTGCGGCTTAATACCGTTCCACTGTATACAATATCGGCTATTTCTACCAGATTCTCTTTTAACAGGACACGAAGAGAAGCCTGTACCGTATTAATGTTCATGGAACTTTCGGCTTTTACAATGTCGGAAGCAACCAGAGGAGTGCCTGCATCCCAGAGTATTTTCATGACGTCTAATTGTTTTTGGGACAAATTTCGTATCATTATACATTCCTTCTTTCCAATGATATCCGGGGATAATTTTTTGTTGCTCTGATATTATTATAGAAGTAAATGCTTGTGAATTCAACAAGAATATATAATAAGGTATTGTTTGATTTAAAATAAATTGACAGATTGTATATGCAATGATAGATTAATTATATAATGAAAGAAAGATGATGAAATAATCATAATGAGAATGTTAATAAAATAACTAAATAATTTTGTTAAAACAACACAAAATTAATGCATATTAACGAAAGAAAATGAAAAAAGAATTGTATATAATAGATGAAAAGCTAAAAAATGACCAAATGTCATTGAAAAAAATTGTGCACTGTGATATAGTAAGCACAGTTGAACAAAGGAGCTGAGATAGGAGAGCGAATACAAGTAATCACACGATTACTTTTAGTCGCGCTCCTTTTTTTGAAAATTATTTCAGAATATAATAGAATAAATATATAGCATAGACGTTCAGCAAATAGGAATGAGGATGGAATAAGATGAATCAGATATTTTACGATGCGGTCGGCAATAATCCGATTATTGCAGCTGTGAAGAACATGAAGGATATAGAAGTAAGTTGCACGATAGAGGAGATACAGGTGATTTTCATATTGTTTGGAGATGTCTGTTCGATAGACCGGATCGTAAAGAGAGTCAAAGATGCAGGAAAGGTTGCGATGGTACATGTAGATCTGATCAGTGGCCTGAGTCCGAAAGAAGTTTCGGTAGAATATCTGAAAGAACATACGGAAGCAGATGGCATTATATCAACAAAGCCATCACTGATCAAGAAAGCAAAAGAACTTGGGATGTATACGATCCTCAGATATTTTCTGTTGGATTCCATGGCATTTGAGAATATCAGACAGCAACAGCATATAGTAAGACCGGATTTCATAGAAGTACTTCCGGGAGTGATGCCAAGAGTGATCAAAAGAATCTGCAGTTCGATAAAGACACCGATCATAGCAGGAGGACTGATCACAGACAAAGAAGATGTGATGGCTGCATTATCAGCCGGAGCAATTGCAGTATCATCGACCAATCATCAGGTATGGAAGATGTAATGGCTGCATATGATGAAACAGAATATTTAATTGCTTATGGGGAGCAATTCAAATAGAACGCATGCGAAAAAAAGTAACCAGTAAAAGTAAGAGAGAAATCAGGAGGAAATGAATATGGCAAAATATGTAATGGCGTTAGATGCAGGAACTACCAGTAACAGATGTATTCTGTTTAACGAAAAAGGTGAGATGTGCAGTGTGGCACAGAGAGAATTCACACAGTATTTCCCAAAACCGGGCTGGGTAGAACATGATGCAGATGAGATCTGGGCAAGTATGCTTGGTGTTGCGGTAGAAGCAATGAATATGATCAATGCAGAAGCAGAAGATATCGCAGCAATCGGTATCACAAACCAGCGTGAGACAACAATCGTCTGGGACAAAGAGACAGGAGAACCGGTACATCATGCGATCGTATGGCAGTGCCGCAGAACATCAGAATATTGTGATTCCTTAAAAGAAAAAGGATTAACAGACAAATTCCGTGAAAAAACAGGACTGGTCATTGATGCATACTTCTCAGGAACAAAGGTAAAATGGATTCTGGATAATGTGCCGGGAGCAAGAGAAAGGGCAGAAAGAGGAGAATTGTTATTCGGTACAGTTGAAACATGGCTGATCTGGAAACTGACCAAGGGTGCAGCACATGTGACAGATTATTCGAATGCTTCTCGTACAATGTTATTTAACATCAATACACTGGAGTGGGATGATGAGATCCTTAAAGAACTGGATATTCCGAAATGTATGTTACCGGAACCAAAACCATCCAGCTGCATCTACGGAGAGGCTGATCCGTCTTATCTTGGAGGACCGATCCCAATTTCAGGAGCAGCAGGAGACCAGCAGTCAGCATTATTCGGCCAGACATGTTTTAACGCAGGAGAAGCAAAGAATACATACGGAACAGGATGTTTCCTTCTGATGAATACAGGAGAAAAACCGGTATTTTCTAAAAATGGCCTGGTTACAACCATTGCATGGGGATTAGATGGCAAAGTTAATTATGCACTGGAAGGTTCCATCTTCGTAGCAGGAGCTGCAATCCAGTGGTTAAGAGATGAACTTCGCATTATTGATTCTGCACCGGATTCTGAATATATGGCAAAGAAAGTAAAAGATACCAATGGATGTTATGTAGTACCTGCATTTACAGGACTTGGAGCACCACACTGGGATCAGTACGCAAGAGGAACTATCGTAGGAATCACACGTGGAGTAAACAAATACCACATTATCCGAGCAACGCTGGAATCACTGGCATATCAGGTAAATGATGTTCTGGTAGCAATGAAAGCGGATTCCGGAATTGATCTTGCAGCACTTAAGGTTGACGGTGGCGCAAGTGCTAATGATTTCCTGATGCAGACACAGGCAAATATCATCAACGCTCCGGTAAACCGTCCGCAGTGCGTAGAGACAACTGCAATGGGAGCTGCTTACCTTGCAGGTCTTGCAGTCGGATACTGGGAAAGCAAAGAAGATGTCATTAAGAACTGGGCAATCGACAAGACATTCGAGCCTAAGATCGATGAAGAGCAGAGAAGTAAGATGATCAAAGGCTGGAATAAAGCTGTAAAATACGCTTACGGATGGGCAAAAGAAGATTAAAAACTGAATAAAGATAGATAGAAAAAAGGGGGAAATTTCTATGTTACCTTATATAGCTGAATTCTTGGGAACGATGATACTGATTATTCTTGGAGACGGAGTGGTTGCGAATGTGAACCTGAATAAATCCGGAATGAAGGGCGGAGGAACGGTTCAAATCACCATTGCCTGGGGTCTTGCGGTTATGCTGCCGGCATGTATATTTGGAGCTGCATCCGGAGCATCCTTTAACCCGGCGCTGACCTTGGCACTGGCGGTCGATGGAAGCTTTGCATGGTCTATGGTTCCTGGATATATTGTGGCACAATTCGCAGGTGCGTTCGTGGGTGCAGCAGTTGTATATCTTCTGTTCAAAGGACAGTTTGACGCAACAGAAGATCAGGCAACAAAACTTGGGGTATTCTGTACCGCACCATCCATTCCGAATCTTGGTCTGAATATTTTCAGTGAGGCAGTCGGAACATTTATACTTGTATTTGCAATCAAAGGAATGGCAAATGTGCCGGAACTTACAGACGGACTTGGCAAATTTATCGTATTCGGAATCATCGTTTCTATCGGTATGTCACTCGGTGGTCTGACAGGATATGCGATCAACCCGGCAAGAGATCTTGGACCACGTCTGGCTCATGCAGTACTTCCAATCAAAGGAAAAGGAAGTTCAAACTGGGGATACGGTGTCGTAACTTTAGTAGGACCGGTAATTGGAGCTGTCGCTGCGGTATTGCTTTATGGTGCCATTCCGTGGTAGAATAATAAAAAAATAGAATAAGAGGCGTGAGAGAAGAGAGCCTGGCAGGATAACCGCATATTCGTGATGCGTTTACTTGTCAGGCTCTTTTTTCAAAAGCCTACGGGTATCAGAAGTGATGCCTGGGATATGGAAGACATATAGAAGGAGAGATGGAACATGTATGATGTGATGATAATCGGAAGTGGAGTATCCGGTTCAGCGGCTGCAAGAGAATTGTCCCGCTATAAAGCAAAAATCTGTGTATTGGAAAAAGAAGAAGATGTCTGCTGTGGAACGTCAAAAGCCAATAGTGGAATTGTGCACGCAGGATATGATGCAAAAGAGGGTTCACTGATGGCTAAGTTAAACGTCCGCGGTAATGCAATGATGGAACAGTTATCTAAAGATCTTGACTTTCCATTCAAAAGAATCGGTTCACTTGTGATCTGTCTGCGTGAAGAGGATATGGACAAATTACAGGCATTATACGACAGAGGTGTGGCAAATGGTGTATCGGGACTTCAGATTCTTAATAGAGAAGAAGTACTTGAGATGGAGCCGAACATTGCAGACAATGTATATGCGGCACTCTATGCGCCGACAGCCGGAATTGTATGTCCATTCGGATTAAATATTGCGATGGCAGAAAATGCCTGTGAAAATGGTGTAGAATTTAAGTTTGATACAGAAGTAAAAGAACTGAAAAAGACAGAAGATATCTGGGAAGTCCACACGAATCAGGGCGTTTTCAAGACAAAATATGTGGTGAATGCAGCTGGTGTGTATGCAGATAAATTCCACAATATGGTCAGTGAAAAGAAAATCCACATAACACCGAGAAGAGGAGACTACTGTCTGCTGGATAAAACTGCAGGCGGACATGTAAAGAGAACAATCTTTGCACTTCCGAACGAATTCGGAAAGGGAATTCTTGTATCGCCGACAGCACATGGCAATCTGCTCCTTGGACCGACAGCAATCGATATTGAAGAAAAAGAAGGAACCAATACAACAAGAGAGGGACTTGATCAGGTACTTACAAAAGCAGGGCAGAATGTAAAAAATATTCCGATGCATCAGGTCATTACATCATTTGCCGGACTTCGCGCACATGAAGACGGACATGAATTTATCATAGAAGAACTAGAAGATGCGAAGGGATTCATTGACTGTGCAGGTATTGAATCTCCAGGACTTACCAGCAGTCCGGCAATCGGAGAGATGGTTGCGGGAATTTTGAAAGAAAAGCTTCATCTGGAAGAAAAAGAAAATTTCATTGCTACAAGAAAAGGAATCCTGGATCCAAACACTCTGAGTAAAGAAGAAAGAGTGAAATTAATCAAAGAGAAACCGGCATACGGTAATATTATCTGTCGTTGTGAGATGATCACGGAAGGTGAAATTATCGATGCGATCCATAGACCACTCGGAGCAAAGTCGTTAGACGGCGTAAAACGAAGAACAAGAGCAGGTATGGGACGGTGCCAGGCCGGTTTCTGTTCCCCTAGAACGATGGAAATCCTTGCAAGAGAACTGGAAATCCCAATGTCAGAGATCACAAAGTCTGGCGGGAAATCAAAGATCATTGTAGGAGTGAATAAGGAGGACATCTGATTATGAAAACATACGATATAGTAATCATCGGCGGCGGTCCGGCCGGACTTGCGGCAGCCGTATCAGCAAGAGAAAATGGAATCCAGGATATCCTGATCCTGGAAAGGGATAAAGAACTTGGGGGAATCCTGAATCAGTGTATTCATAATGGTTTCGGCCTTCATACATTTAAAGAAGAACTTACCGGACCGGAATATGCCGGAAGATTCATCAAACAGGTGAAGGATCTTGGCATCGAATATAAATTGCATACGATGGTAATGGACATCAGTTCGGATAAAATCGTAACCGCAATGAATCGTGAAGAAGGATTATTTGAAATACAGGCAGGGGCAGTGATCCTGGCCATGGGATGCCGTGAGCGTTCCAGAGGAGCACTGAATATTCCGGGTTACCGTCCGGCGGGAATCTATTCTGCAGGAACAGCACAGCGTCTGGTCAATATGGAAGGATATATGCCGGGAAGAGAAGTCGTGATCTTAGGCTCCGGTGACATTGGACTGATCATGGCAAGACGTATGACACTGGAAGGTGCGAAGGTTAAAGTTGTAGCAGAACTGATGCCGTATTCCGGTGGATTAAAACGTAATATCGTGCAGTGTCTGGACGATTATGATATTCCATTGAAATTGAGCCACACGGTTGTGGATATCAAAGGAAAAGAAAGAGTTGAAGGGATCACGCTGGCAGAAGTAGACAGCAAAGGAAAACCGATTCCGGGAACAGAGGAAGAATACACCTGTGATACATTATTACTTTCCTGTGGGCTGATCCCGGAAAATGAGATCTCCAGAGGTATGGGCGTAGATATGAATCCGGTAACTTCAGGACCGAAGGTCAATGAAAGTCTCGAGACGAATATCGAAGGCGTATTCGCCTGTGGAAATGTACTGCATGTACATGATCTGGTGGATTTTGTATCAGAGGAAGCAAAGACTGCGGGACGAAATGCAGCAGAATATGTGAAGAACTTACAGTCAGATACAGACGATGAGGAAAAGAGCAGTAAGGAAGATGCAGCAGATATTACACTGAATCCGGTAGAAGGCGTACGCTATACAGTTCCAAGTACGATTAATCCGGCTCATATGGATGAAAACCTTACTGTGCGCTTCCGTGTAGGCGGTGTATATAAGAACTGCTATGTAAGCGCATATTTTGACGATGAACGGGTGATACATAAAAAACGTCCGGTTGTTGCGCCGGGAGAGATGGAACAGATTAAGCTTACAAAAGAACAGCTTATGAAGTATCCGGATCTGAAGACGATTACAGTAAAGATAGAGGAGGCGTAGAGGATGGAAACAGTAACAACAAGAGAACTGACATGTATCGGCTGTCCGATGGGCTGCCCTCTGACCGTGACAATGGAAGCCGGTGAAGTGATCAGTGTAACAGGAAATACCTGTAAACGTGGAGACATCTATGCAAGAAAAGAAGTAACCAATCCGACCAGAATTGTGACTTCGACGGTAAGAGTAACCGGAGGAGATGCAGATATGGTATCGGTGAAGACAAAAGAAGATATTCCGAAAGGGAAAATCTTTGAGTGCGTAAAAGCATTGAAGACAGTAGAAGTACCGGCACCGGTGCATATCGGAGATGTATTACTGGAAGATGTCGCAGGTACGGGTGTGGATATTGTTGCAACGAAGAATGTTGGAACAAAGAGTTAGTTATTAAAAGAGTTAGTTATTAGAAAGCTGGCGCAGAGACATTGCCAGTAGAAAGTTTTATGGTTATAATTCTATCTGTGAGAAAAATGAAATGGATCAGATATATAAAGGAACCGAGGAAGATAGAATGGAACCATACTACTATAGTAAAATGAACAAAGTACAGCAGGCAGCCTATCATGCTATCAGGCAGGGCTTGCTTGAAATCTCAGATTCAATACAGATACCGGGAATGGAGGCAGAGGAACTCTATAACGTGTTCTTCCGCCTGCGCCTGGATCATCCGGAAATCTTCTGGGCAACTGGATATAAGTACAAATATTATTCAGATTCGCCTAATTTCATATTCATCCCGGAATATTTATTTGATAAAAACAAAATAAAAGAACACCAGAAAGTACTGAAATCCAGAGTAGAAAAGCTCATAAGACCGGTGAAAGACAAATCCGAATGGGAAAAGGAAAAGTATGTACATGATTTTATCTGTGAAAATGTGCATTACGATAAATTAAAAAAGCCATATTCCCATGAGATCATCGGACCGCTTGGACAGGGTGTCGGCGTCTGTGAGGGAATTGCAAAATCTGTGAAAGTACTGTGCGATGCGCTCGGAATCTGGTGTATGATCGCAGTGTGCGGGAATAATCCGGAGAAAGGAATCAAATACCGTCATACCTGGAATATCGTAAAAATCGGCGGAAAATATTATCATCTGGATGCGACGTTTGACAATACTCTTGGAAACGGGGAGAAGATGAGTGACAGGCAGGCTTCAAAAGAGATCCGGTACGACTATTTCAACCTGAATGATAAAAGCATATTCAGAGACCATGAGCCGCTTATTGCTCCGGCACCAAAGTGTGAAGATGGCGAGCATTTTTATTATAAAGAAAAGAAACTGTCATTTACAAAGACAGAGGATGTATATAAAAGAGCACTGCAGACAGCGAAAAAGGGAAGAGTGTTTACATTCCACTGGCGCGGCGGTTATCTGACGAAAGCTGTTCTGGATGAACTTTTGGATCTGATCCAGAAAGCAGGAAAAGAGAAACAGAAGAATGCAAGAATCAGTCTGAACTGGCCGCAGGCGGTGATTCGTTTTGATTATGTAGAGGATCATGGTGAGGCAGAACCGGAAGTTGTGGTTGAAGAGGCGAATGAAGGAGAGAAAGAATAGTGGATGCATTTGTAATGTTACAGGAGCTTTTGGAGCAGGAGCAGTTTGAACTGATTTTTCCGGAAAAAAACGGACAGAATATTCGTTTGGTCTATCTGATGAACGATGCGGTGGAAAGCTTTCTTGTATTTCACAATGCCAGAATGACGGGGGAATACAGGGCAGATTATAAAGGAAAGATATCGGCATCGATGAGCTTTGAAGATTCAGAATACATTCTCGTGGTTCGTCAGGGAGAGTCTGTCGTCACAATATTTTTCGAAGATCTCCTGACGGATGTGCATCTGTATGACTATGGGGAGATTGGACATTTCTGGGTAAAAGAGTATGAATACCTGCGACAACTGGAATACCGTCTGGCAATCATGAGAGATAAATATGATTATCTTGGAGAGGAATATTGCACATCAGAAGAACAGAAGCTTGCGATGCTGGTAGATTTTCCACCATTAAATTACTGTTGCTATCCGGCTGTTCCGGAGCAATATATTGTTCCGAGAATAGAACCGTGGGTACCGACAGAAGAGGCAATTGCAGTGATGGAAGAGCTGGCAGTAGAGGCAGATGATAAAGGTCTGCAGAAGATATTGAAAATTTATCGGAAGCATCCAAATCCGCATATTGCAAAGAAAATTGCGGCAATGCTTCACCGGAACGCACATGCCGAAGTGGTTGATTTGTTGAATGAAAGATTGAAAAAGGCGGTGTCAGGTTATAGAAAACGTTCGTATGGAGAAGAAATGGATGCACAATGTCTGAAATTATTGCTGAAAGTGAAGAATCGTCAGCAGAAACTGCAAAAAGAAGGAAAAGAATCAGTTGTTTTAAGAGAGGAACCTTTCGAGATTGCAAAGGACAGCATCGGCTATCAGATTCATCTGATGATATGGGAAAAAGGAATCCTGAATCGAAAAGTGAGAATAGAGAGTTATTCGTTAGAAAAAGAATAATACTTTGGCATACAGAGAACTTGCCACCGGCAACTTCTCTTGCATACTTTGGTATTAAAAATGGGCATCCACACTGGATACCCAAAAGGAAAAAAGTTATGAAAAAGAAAAATGATATATATAAACTCGGTTGTTGTTTTTTTGTGAATAACCGAAGGATTTTTTAGGCGAAGCCAGATCAGATAAAAGCTGATTGATGTTTCTGATACCTGAGTGACTTCTTTGTTGTTGTTGATTATATCATACATTGTAAATGTTTCTAATTTGTGTTATAGGCCTAAAGAAAATATGAAAAATCTTAAGATAATCTGTAGGAAATCTAAAAATGGATCATAAAAGGACGGGAAGTTGCTTCCCGTCCTTATTAACATTAAGTATGTAAGATTTAAAATTAACCAACAATGCGGTATTTCTTATCTACAGCATTCAGAAGTTCATGTCCGTCTTCTGTTACGAGAACAAGGTCCTCAACACGAACACCGTATTTGCCTTCGATGTAGATACCAGGCTCGATAGAGAAGATCATACCAGGTTCAGCCACATTCTTGTTGATCGGGCTTACATCACCATATTCGTGGTCTTCCTGTCCGATGAAGTGTCCAAGACGGATTCTCCAGTACTCACTGTATCCAGCTTCGTCAATCAGATCTCTTGCCTGAGCGTCGATATCGCAGAAACGCATACCAGGTTTGATAACAGCTTCTGCTTTCTCAACTGCTGTACGAACCAGATCGTGGATAGCAGCCTGCTCATCATCTACGCTCTTGCAGTAGAATGTTCTTGTCATGTCTGAGCAGTAACCTTTCCATACACAACCCATATCGATCAGGACACATTCTCCGGCTTTCAGAGTTCTTGTCTCACTTGGTGTATGGTGCTGGTCAGCTGCGTTAGGTCCGAAGCATACGATTGTATCAAAGCTTACTCCGCTAGCTCCCTCTTTCAGGTACTCAGCGTCGATGAAGTCAGCAACTTCTTTCTCTGTCATACCTTCTTTGATGAAATTAGCAACTCTTTCCATAACTGTATCATTGATCACAGATGCATGTTTCATGATCTCGATCTCCTCAGCGTTTTTAACAGCACGAACACCGTCTACGCAGTCAGATCCCCATACAGTCTTCATCTCAGGGCAGCGCTCCTGAAGTGGAATGAGGAAACGTGCAGGCCATGTCTTGTCAATACCAAGAGTGCTCTTTGTATCGATGTGCTCCATCAGAACACCGATCTGGTCATCCATGTCACTGAACCATACTTCTTCGAATCCTGTATTTGATACATAATACAGATAGTTCAGGAATAATGTATGTTTTCCACTTGTTCTAAGTAACAGGGCATATAATCTTTCCCCAGGATTTACCATGATGCCTGTTAAAAAGCGGATGCTCAGTGGATCAGATACCAATAACTGATCAATTCCTTTCTCTTTCATTTTTTCCAATACGCGGCTAATTCTTTCGTCCATTGTTAAAATGCTCCTTCCTGTGCGTTTTGTTAAAAATCCTATTTAAGATAATAACATGAATTGGCTAAAATGACTAGAATTTTAGTGAATTTAAAGGATTAATTTTTGAAATGTTCTGACAACAATTTCTAATGTTTATCATATTGACTTTAATAGAACAATGTGATAATATATTAAAGATAATGAATGGGCATTACACAGTATGGTAATGCCCATTTTTTTATTGCTATGCATTCGTAAGGAGCATGTTGATAGCAAGGTTTATAAATACGAAGGTATACGTATAAGAGTAATTTTTAGAGAATGCTCTTGTAAAGAGAGAGGAAGAGGGTAGGAAATATGAAAGAAAAGAAAAAATTATCACTGGCTGCACAGATATTCATTGCACTGGTTTTGGCGGTCATTGCAGGATTACTGATGCAGAAATACGCAAATTTTGCGGAAACTTATATCAAGCCATTTGGTACGATTTTTCTGAATTTACTGAAATTCATTGTCGTTCCGATCGTACTGTTTTCCATTATGTGTGGAATTATTTCCATGAAGGACATTAAAAAGGTCGGATCGATCGGAGCAAAGACAGTCGTTTACTATATGTGTACGACAGCATTTGCCATTACATTCGGACTTATTGGGGCAAATATGTTCAAAGGAGCATTTCCGAAGATTGCGACAACAGATCTTTCTTATAAAGCAGATCAGACGATCTCACTGATGGATACGATTGTAAATATCTTCCCATCAAATTTTGTATCACCGATGGTGGAGGCAAATATGCTCCAGGTGATCGTGACGGCACTGATTCTTGGATTTGGAATTATCCTTCTGGGGGAAGGTGAAAGAAATACAAGACTGGTAACAGCCTGTAATGATCTGAATGATGTATTTATGAAATGTATGGAGATGATCCTGAAGTTATCACCGATTGGTGTGTTCTGTCTGCTGAGTCCGGTCATTGCTTCAAACGGGCCGGCGATCATCGGTTCACTCGCGATGGTACTTCTGGCTGCTTATGTATGCTACATCATCCATGCAGTAGTTGTATATTCGTTTGCAGTAAAGACAATGGGCGGAATGAGCCCGTTAAAATTCTTCAAGGGAATGCTTCCGGCAATCATGTTCGCATTCTCAAGTTCTTCATCTGTCGGAACACTTCCGATTAATATGGAATGCGTAGAAAATATGGGAGCATCCAAAGAAGTATCTTCTTTCGTACTTCCGCTGGGAGCTACGATTAACATGGACGGAACTGCAATCTATCAGGGCGTGTGTGCGATCTTTATTGCATCATGCTATGGCATCCATCTGACGCTTCCGCAGATGCTGACGATGATCCTGACTGCAACGCTGGCTTCCATCGGTACTGCAGGAGTTCCGGGAGCAGGTATGGTTATGCTCGCAATGGTACTTACCTCAGTCGGACTTCCGGTTGACGGAATCGCACTGGTTGCCGGCGTGGACCGTATCTTTGATATGGGACGTACGGTGGTTAATATTACTGGTGATGCATCTTGTTGTATTATTGTTTCGAATATGGAACGGAAGAAAGATGCAAAGAGAGAAATTGCAAGAGGATTGTAATTTCATGCATTATGGGGTGGCTTACCCCGGGCCTGAATAAAAGTATAGGAGTGCTTTCTGCGCTGATTCAGTCATGGAGTAACTCTAGAGCAACAAAATTGTCCTAAAAGCAGCCTTGGAAAAATCAAAACTCGACATTCGTCTCAGACAATGATTTTTCCAAGGCTAACGGCCAATTTTATTACTCAAGAGTTACTAACCATGGACTCATATGCACAGAAAGCACTCCTATACTTTTATTCAGTCAGGTGTTCGCATGCCGTGATGATGAAATTAGGGGGCGTAAGGGGATGTACCTGATAATTTGTAAAAAAAGGACTGCAATGTTTGGGAGGAGTGCAGTCCTAAGGAAAAAAGTTATGAAAAAGATTTAAAGTGTTCTGTTCTCTTGAACAATTACAAGTATAGAAGTGAAATGTGATGAAAGTGTGATGGAAATGGGGAGAAATTGTTAATAATTTGAGATGGGGAAATAATTTTTTACAGGTGTCTGGTTAGTTGGACACCTGTTGTGCTATCATTAGGTCATCGTTTAAAGAGTACTTGAAGAACGGATAATTTGAAAAGTATATAAGATAAAAAATAAAGTGATAAAAAACGTTTTGGTTGTCACCTTGTATACTCTTCGGTAATTTGATAGAATATAGCAAAAATATACAGATGATGAAATTAAATATTACATATGGTGTACATATAATACAAGGAGTGCTATATGGATAAAGAAAACACAAAGAGTCAAATAACAGAGAATTTAGCACATGTGGATTATGAATCGGGAAGATGCCAGTCTATGAAGGAACATTTAGAAAATGTAGCATTTATGGCAGAAAATTCATGTTCACTAGAGGAATTGAAACCTCTGATTGCAATAATCGGAATTCTTCATGACATAGGAAAATTTGGAAGAGAGAATCAGGAAGATTTCAAGAATATTCTGGTTCAAGGTAATGAAAGTCATAAACATGGACTGGATCATTCTACCGCAGGGGGACGATTAGCTCAGGAGTTAATAAAAGAAGGATCGGTTGCAGAATTTATTAGTACGGTTATATATTTTCATCATGGCATGGGGGACTGTATTAATTTAGATAATGGTCAGGGAATCCAACAGCATCGTAACGAAAAAGAAATTGATTATGAATGGATAAAAGAAGAATTTTTCCAGACATTTCGTAAAGAAGTAGTTGAGGAATATTGTAAAAAAGCAATTGAATCATACAAATATCTATACGGAAAAGTAACTTCTTTTTGTAATGAATCCAAAGTATTAAAAAGAAAATGTGGAAATGGCTATTTCTTTATGGGGATGTATTTTAGAGTAGCATTATCGTTATTAATTGATGGAGACTGGACGGACACGGCGTGCTTTTTCCAGAACGTACCATTAATAAAGAGAATTTCACTGGATGAAACGCAAAAAATTTGGCAGGAATGTATCGATAATTTTGAAGAATATATGGAACAGATGATTCGAAATAATCCTGCAAATGGTAATTTACTGAATAAGTTCCGGCAGAAAATCTCAGATTCTTGCAGGCAAGCTGCGGAGACAAATCGGGATTTATATCGATTAACTGTGCCGACAGGAGCTGGAAAAACACTCAGCAGTCTTCGTTTTGCACTATACCATGCAAAAAAGATGAAAAAGCAACACATCATATACATAGCCCCATTCAACTCGATTCTGGAACAGAATGCGGAAGAAATTCGAAAAGCAGTTGGAGATTCTTCGGTAGTATTGGAACACCATTGTAATGTGATTTGTGAAGAAGGAGAAGAAGAACGGTACCGTAGTCTGACAGAAACATGGGATTCACCGATTATTGTGACGACAGCAGTACAGATTTTGAATACATTATTTTCAGATCAAAAAAGTTGTATCCGAAGAATGCATACATTGTGTAACAGCATTATCATTTTTGATGAGGTACAGGCAATTCCGGTGAAATGTATGGAATTATTCAATCTTGCAGTAAATTTTCTGTCCCAGTTCTGCGACACAACAGTAGTATTATGTTCTGCGACACAACCGACGCTGACTAAGATTAAAAATAATAATATCTGTGAATGTGAAGAGATGACCGGTACAGTGGAAAAATATGCAGAAGCTTTTAAAAGGACGAATATTATTGACGCTACAGGTTTATATCCAGGTGGAATGAAAATAAAGGATTTGAGTAATTTTACATTGGAACGAACGGAATTGTATCAGAGTACATTGATTATAGTAAATACAATGGCTTGTGCGTTAGAAATTTTTCAGCAATTAAAGAAAATATGTCCGGAAGAATATGTACTTTTTCATCTGAGTAATAATATGTGTCCGCAACATAAATTAGATACGTTGGAAGCGATAAAAAGAAATTTAAAAGACCAGTCTAAAAAAGTTATCTGTGTGAGTACACAGGTCGTAGAAGCAGGAGTGAACTTTTCGTTTGGTTGTGTTATAAGGTCAAGGGCTGGATTGGATAATGTGATTCAGGCGGCAGGCAGGTGTAACCGGCACAAAGAATTAGGAAGACTGGGATCCGTTTATATTGTAAAAATATCAAAAGATGTAGAAAAATTAGAACGTTTACATGAAATAAGAGATGCACAAAATGCATTGCAGAAGGTATTGGATGATTTTAAATCTGAGCCAAATCAATTCAAAAATGAATTGGATTCAGAGGAAGCAATAAAGAAATATTATTCCAATTATTATTCACAGCTTAGAACAAATGAAACAAAATTTCCAGTAGATAAATATGCAACGACAATTATTGATCTGCTTGGAAAAAATGAAATTGGGAAACAACAATACAAAAGAACAAATGGAGAAGAAATTCGGACAAGATTACCACAAGCTTTTTTTATAGCGGGCAAAGTGTTTGAGGTCATATCCAATGATTATAAGACGGGGGTTGTGGTTCCATATAATGATGAGGCAAAAAAACTAATAAGTGAATTATCAGAGGAAAGATTTGATATAGAGATACAGAAAAAAATCTTAAGAAAATTACAGCGATATACAGTAGGAATATCTGAGACGAGAAAAGGAATACTTGGAAATGCCATATATGAATGTTGCGATGGAGAAGTAAGAGGATTGTGTGATGGATATTACGATGAGGAAGTAGGTGTAGTGGATGAACCGAATATGGGAATTCATTTTTTTTAGAGGAGGTGAAGAATTTGAAAAAATATAGAAATACAATCGAATTTGAAGTATATGGATCTTATGCATTATTTTCAGATCCGGTTTTGCGTGTTGGTGGTGAGAAAACAAGTTATCACATTCCAACATATGAAGCACTGAAAGGGATTACGGAGAGCATCTATTGGAAGCCATCTATAATTTGGTATATAGATGCGGTAAGAATCATGAACCCAATTCAAACAGAGACAAAAGGGATACGACCGATTGCATATAATGGTGGAAACGAACTAGCGTATTATACATATTTGAAGGATGTGAAATATCAGGTACGGGCACATTTTGAACCGAATAATAATCAACCAAAATTAAAAGAAGATAGCAGAAATGAAAATAAACATCACAATATCGCAAAAAGAATGGTACAAAGAGGTGGACGCAGAGACATTTTTCTGGGAACCAGAGAATGTCAGGCATTTGTGGAGCCTTGTGTATTTGGTGAAGGAGAAAGTTATTATGATACAATGCCGGGAGAAGTAAGCTATGGATTTATGTATCATGGAATCACTTATGCAGAAGAAGCTATTTTAGAAGAAGATCAAGACCAGATGACCGTTCGATTCTGGAGACCAGTAATGAAAAAAGGAGGAATTATTGAGTTTACAAGACCGGAAGATTGTACAGAGAAAAGGCATATCCGTCATATGGAGAAAAAGATCTTTGGAAAAGAAGAGAACAATTTTATTGGTCTGGATGAATTTACAGATGAGGAGGTGGCAGATTGAGTTATGTAAATGAGTTGATTGATTTATATAATAAGAATCAAGACAAAATAGGTGTGATTGAATACCGGGGAGATATCCCATATGTACTTCTGCCACCATTTCATACAACGGTAACAGCTCAAATAACAGTAACGATTGATCAGAATGGAAATTTTATGCGTGCTGAACTGGTTGCTCAGGATGATAAGATGACGATTATACCAGTTACTGAAAAATCGGGAAGTCGTACAGCCGGTAAAGAGCCACATCCGTTATGTGATAATTTGAGATATCTGGCAGGTGATTATAAAGATTACTATAAAGATGACGGAGTATGTAATGAACTGTATATGCCTCAAATTGAAAAATGGGAAAAATCAACATATTCTCATGAAAAAGTAAAAGCCATTTATTTGTATTTGAAGAAGGCTACGTTAATAAAAGATTTAGTTGAACAAAAGATTATAAAGTTAAATGATAATAATCAGATTGATGACAAAGAGAGCGTTGAGGGAATTGTTCAGACAAAAGCTTTTGTTCGATTTATTATACGTTCTACTGGTGAGAATTTACATCGAGAGATACCGGATGAATGTTGGAAGGACAGAACATTACAAGATTGTTATATCAAATATGTCCGGTCACAGGAAAGAGAAAAGGGAATGTGTTATCTGACAGGTAATATGGAATCTATTTCGTATCTTCATTCAAAAAAAATAAGGAATGAAGGTGATGGAGCAAAATTAATTTCAGCGAATGACAGTCAGAATTTTACATATCGCGGACGTTTTGCAAATAGAGAAGAAGCAGTTGCTGTTGGAAGTGAGACATCTCAGATTGTTCATAATACCTTGAAATGGATTATCAGAAAACAGGGAGCCTTTTTTGATACGATGACAATAGTTACCTGGGAGTCTGATCAGTTGAGTATGCCGAAATGGAATATGGATACTGAATCAATTATAACGGAATATGAAAATGAACAAGAAGAAAATGATTGGGACTCTTGGGACGATGACTGGTCGGAAGAAGAGGAGGTATCGGATGGTAATCCAATTACAGCAGAAAAATTTTATAAAGCATTAAACGGATATGGCAAAAAAGTAGATAACACGTCAAATATGATATTGCTTGCCTTTGATGCAGCAACCCCGGGACGGCTTGCAATGATTGAAAATGTGACATTGGATACTGCAAGATATTTGAAAAATATTGAAAAATGGCATAATGACTGTAACTGGATTCACGAAAAATGGAAGGATGGAAAAAGAATACAGTTTTGGGGAATGGTTGGAGTCAGAGATATTGCAGACATCTTGTTTGGCATTGAGAATAAAGGAAAATTATCCATAGTAGATGGAAATGGTAAGAAACTTTATGCTGAAGTAGCGAAAAGGCTACTGCCATGCATATGGTATGGAAGCAACATTCCATATGATTATGTGAATCTTGCGGTAGTAAAAGCATCGAATCCGTTGACATATAAAGAGAGAAAAAACTGGGAAAGAGTCTTAACCTTAGCTTGTTCAATGGTAAAGAAGAATGAAAAAGACAGAAATAAGGAGGAATGGAACGTGGCATTAGATAAGAGCGCAAAGGACAGGAGCTATCTATATGGCAGATTGTTAGCAGTGGCAGATAGAATTGAATATATGACATATGATGCAAAAGATAATGGAAGAATTACAAACGCAAAAAGATATATGAGTACATTCTCCCAGAGACCGTATGAAACATGGAAAGTAATAGAGGAAAATATTCAACCATATCTGGCAAAACTGGATGTAGTAAAAAGAAAATACTACGAGAATTTATTAAGTGAAATTTGTAATCTGTTTGATATAGATAAATTCAAGGAAAATAAGAAATTGGATGGTTTGTATTTACTTGGATTTCACAGTCAGGAATATGATTTGAGATTCAAAAAAGAAAATTCAGAAGAGAAGAAAGAGGAGGAATAGACATGAGTGAGTTAAAAGGAAAAATTGATTTTACGTTATTTATCAGTGCAACCAATGCTAATCCGAATGGAGATCCGTTGAATGGAAACCGCCCTCGTATCAATATGGACGGATATGGAGAAATCTCTGATGTATGTATTAAAAGAAAGATAAGAAACCGTCTTCAGGATCGGAATCAGAAGATATTTGTTCAATCAGATGACAGAACAGATGATTCGTACACAAGCTTAAAAGATCGTGCAGATAGTTGCGAAGAATTAAAGAAAGAGATGAGCAATAAGAAAAGTGCAAATCGTGATGTATGTGCTGCAATTGCATGCAATGAATGGTTTGACGTAAGAGCATTTGGACAGGTATTTGCATTTAAGGGGATTCCAGTATCTTTTGGTGTAAGAGGACCAGTATCAATTCATCAGGCGGTAAGCTTATCGCCAATTGATATTGTTAGTATGCAGATTACCAAGAGCGTAAATAGTGAGTCTGGAAAAGAAAGTAAAGCATCGGATACGATGGGAATGAAACACAGAGTTGGATTTGCGGTATACAAAGTAATGGGAAGTGTGAATGTACAACTTGCAGAAAAGACCGGATTTAGTCAGGAAGATGCGGAAGAGTTAAAAGAAGCATTAAAAACATTGTTTGAAAATGATGCATCTTCGGCAAGACCAGAAGGAAGTATGGAAGTGCGTAGAATATATTGGTGGCAGCATGATGAAAAAACACCGGCAATTTCCAGTGGAAAGATTCAGAGAGGATTTACAATTAAAGAAAGAACGAGTCATCCAAAAGAATTTGAGGATTATGACATTTCTTGGAACGTAGAAGGTTGCAAAGAACCGGAGGTATTTTAAATTTGTATAATGAAGAAAACTTTCTTCAATTATCCGGAATTCAACATTTTTCGTTTTGCAGAAGGCAGTGGGCACTTGCCTATATAGAGATGCAATGGCAGGAAAATGTCAGAACAGTAGAAGGAAAGATCCTACATGAAAATGCTCATGATGCAGGCCTGAAAGAGAAAAGAGGAGATCTGATTATCGTAAGAGCAATGCCGATTCACTCCCGGGAATTGGGAGTGAGCGGCGAGTGTGATGTGGTGGAATTTCATAAAGCTCAGGAGGGAATCAGTTTATCGGGAAAAGAAGGACTTTATAAAGTAGTTCCGATTGAGTATAAAAGAGGAAAACCAAAAACCGATGATTCGGATATTTTACAAGTAGCAGCTCAGGCATTATGTTTAGAAGAAATGTTATGTTGTACGATACCATACGGATATATTTATTATGGAGAAACGAGGCATCGTACAAAAATAGAATTTACAGAGGAGATACGGGTAAAAGTCAGAAATACATTTGCCGAAATGCATAAGTATTATGAACAACGTTATACTCCGAAAGTGAAAACAAGCAAAAAATGTAATGCCTGTTCATTGAAGGATATTTGTCTGCCAGTTTTAAATAAGAAAAAATCAGTTTCCGGATATATTGATAGGATGCTATCGGAAGAGGAAAACATATGAAGAGGCTTTTAAACACGTTATATGTAACATCGGGAAACAAATATCTTTCTTTAGATGGAGAAAATGTTGTGGTATTGGAAGAACAACAAGAAATAGGAAGAATCCCATTACATAATTTACAGGCAATTATTACATTTGGGTATACAGGAGCAAGTCCGGCTCTTATGGGAGCATGTACACAACGAAATATAGATCTGTCCTTTATGTCGGGAAATGGAAGATTTCTGGCAAGAGTGACAGGTGAAGTAAAAGGAAATGTTACATTAAGAAAGCAACAGTATAGAATTAGTGATAATAAAGAAGAAAGTGCACGGATAGCCAGAAATTTTATCCTAGGCAAAGTATATAATTCAAGATGGATTTTAGAAAGAGCTACAAGAGATTATGCAATGCGTCTGGATGCTGATAGGTTAAAGAAAAAGTCAGCATTTTTGGCGCAAAGTATAGGAAAAATCAGAGTATGTGAAAAATCAGACGAATTATTAGGTTTGGAAGGAGAAGCAGCTTCTGTATATTTTTCAGTATTTGATGATTTGATATTACAACAAAAAGAGGACTTTTATTTTAATGGAAGAAATAAGAGACCGCCGTTAGATAATGTGAATGCAATGTTGTCATTTGGATATTCTTTATTGGCAGGAATGTGTGGAGGAGCTCTTGAAGCTGTAGGTTTAGATCCTTATGTAGGATTTTTCCTTACGGACCGTCCGGGAAGAATGTCTCTGGCGTTAGACCTTATGGAAGAATTTCGAAGCGTTATGGTGGATCGATTTGTGCTAACATTAATCAATAAGAAAATTATGAAAGAAAAATATTTCATAAAAAAAGAAAATGGTGCGGTAATTATGACTGATGATGGAAGAAAAGCATTTTTATCGGCCTGGCAAAATAAAAAGCAAGAAATGATAAAACATCCATTCTTAGATGAAAAAATAGAATGGGGAATGGCTCCGTATGTACAAGCTATGTTACTGACCAGATATTTAAGGGGAGATTTAGACGAATATCCACCGTTCTTCTGGAAGTAGGTGATGGAATGCTGGTTTTGATTACATATGATGTAAATATCCAGACATCTGCTGGGAAAAGGCGATTAAGAAAAGTAGCAAAAGAATGTACAAACTATGGAACTCGTGTGCAAAATTCTGTATTTGAATGTCAAATGGATGCAACAAAATGCAGGCAGGTAAAACATATCTTAGAGGATATTATAGATAAAGACGTTGATAGTTTGCGGTTTTATTATCTAGGTGATAAGTATAAAAATAAGGTAGAACATATTGGCGCAAAACCTGGATTTGATGTTACGGATACTTTGATATTTTAGTGCGAATGATAAGCGCACAGAAATCTTCTGGGAGATTCGCACCGGAAAATGGTGTGTTTTTCCAGAAGAAAAGTAAATAGGAATTAGAAAAAATATAAATTTTTAACGTATTATATTCAAAGGGTATAATACGTGCAGTTTTAGACAGAGTGTTTTTGTTTAAAATTGCTGTCATCCTCCTTGTGAGGATGTGAGTTGAAACACTTTCTTGATTTCTTTTGTAACATCTTCTACAGTCATCCTCCTTGTGAGGATGTGAGTTGAAACCTATGATTGATTTTAAAAGCAACCTAGATGTTAAGTCATCCTCCTTGTGAGGATGTGAGTTGAAACACAAATGTCCATACAGAAAAAATAGATTTCAAAGGTCATCCTCCTTGTGAGGATGTGAGTTGAAACGGCGAAGGGCTTGGAAAGTTTGGCGAAGGGACGGTCATCCTCCTTGTGAGGATGTGAGTTGAAACACCGTAATATGGTTTTTCTTATCGGCAGTGGCGGGTCATCCTCCTTGTGAGGATGTGAGTTGAAACATCACTCTCCATCAATTCAAATCTATACTTCTGGTCATCCTCCTTGTGAGGATGTGAGTTGAAACAATCTGGTCTATACGGCTGTCTTGCTTTTCTTGCGTCATCCTCCTTGTGAGGATGTGAGTTGAAACATCTTGTCTTCTTGGACATCAAGACCATACTTTTCGTCATCCTCCTTGTGAGGATGTGAGTTGAAACGTGAAACATGCACAATTGACGACTATAGTTTTTGGTCATCCTCCTTGTGAGGATGTGAGTTGAAACGCAGATGAAACAGAACTTCTTGATGGTGCGGCGGCGTCATCCTCCTTGTGAGGATGTGAGTTGAAACAGCTGTAGCTCCATTCTTGGCGCATACGATGTACTGTCATCCTCCTTGTGAGGATGTGAGTTGAAACACAACGAAGAGGGTACAAAAATCGCTGGAATGCGTCATCCTCCTTGTGAGGATGTGAGTTGAAACTTGAAATGGTCGGACAGGCGTTCAAGATTCCAATGTCATCCTCCTTGTGAGGATGTGAGTTGAAACTGTGTTAATTTACGTTTCATGTCAATTACCTCCGTCATCCTCCTTGTGAGGATGTGAGTTGAAACAGAACGTGACTTGCACAGTGACGAAATTCCTCTGTCATCCTCCTTGTGAGGATGTGAGTTGAAACGATACGCTCACTGGTGGTATCGACTTCGTTCTGGCGTCATTCTCCTTGTGAGGATGTGAGTTGAAACATGATTGCGAAGAGCAACATGGAGATCCTAAAGGTCATCCTCCTTGTGAGGATGTGAGTTGAAAAACATATACAGGGTGCAAGTGGTTGCTCGTTATCCGTCATCCTCCTTGTGAGGATGTGAGTTGAAAAGAGAATGATGTAAAAATGTATGGTACTCAAGTATAGCCCTTTTTATGAGAAAAATAGTTCCAAGTAACGATATGAATTCAATTTATGTTATGCGAAAAAGGGGAGAATTGAAAGAATATAAGTTACAGTTTCTTAGCATTAAAAAAGGACTGCATTATTAGGGAGGAGTGCAGCCCTGAGGAAAAAGTTATGAAAAAGATTTAAAGTGTTTGTTCTCTTGAACAATTCCTAGTATAGAATTGAATTGTGATAAAACTGTGATGGAATTAGGAAGAAATTGTTAACAAATTTAGAACATAAAATAAAATACGATCAGATGCACCATAAACCGGGACAGTGTTGAAATCAAAAAGTCCGGGTGTTAGAATTACAACAGATGCTATAGCAGAAGATATATAACAGAAAGATATCAAAGAACACAAGAAACCACACAGAACATACGAACAAACACCAAGGAGGAAACACCATGCGGATCCTAATCTACGGCGCCGGAGTCATCGGAAGCTTCTACGCATCCAGATTCGCCAAAGCGGGACTGGATGTAACAGTCTTAGCAAGAGGGCAGCGGTTAAAAGAATTACAGGGACACGGTCTATGGTACAGAGGCAAGACAAGAACACATAAAGTTGAGGTTAAGACGATCAGTGAGTTAAAGCCGAATGACCGCTACCAGTTTATTTTCCTGACCGTACGTGAGAATCAAGTAGAAGAAGCACTGGAAGATATCAGTAAGAATAAAAGTCCGAATGTTGTCACTATGATCAATACGATCAAACCATATGGCAGGTGGGAGAAAATCTGCGGAAAAGGAAGGATCCTTCCGGCATTTCCGGGAGCGGGCGGCTGTATCGAAGGTGGGATTCTGGATGCACAGCTTCTGCCAAGAGCAATCCAGCCGACAACATTCGGTGAGATCGGAGGAAGAAAGAGCAGCAGGGAAGAAGCACTGGCATACATATTTAGAAAAAGCCACATTCCATATCAGATCGTTCCGGAAATGCATCACTGGCAGATCTCACATCTGGGCGTGATCATTCCGCTGGCAGATGCTTATTACCAGAGCAGGCATCCGGAAAAAATCTGTGCAAATGAAAAATTGATGACGCTGACAGCTTATCGGATGAAAAAGAACCTGAAGTGGATCGCCCAAAAGGGAATGTTGTGCCCGGCAAAGCTTTATATGATCAAAGATATGCCAACAGGAATGCTGGCAAGGGTTCTAAGCAGAGTATATCAGAGTGAATTTGGCAACAGATTTCTTTACCGGCATGCGATGCATGCGCCGGAAGAATTCCAGCGGCTGCATCAGGAATTCTATAATTATATGAAGACACATACGAAAGAGAGTAACAAAGCATGATAAGACCGATTATGAAAGATATATTTTTCCTAAACCAGAGATCCGAGCCGGCGACAGAGGCGGATAAGCAGGTTGCAGTGGATTTGTTAGATACATTGAAAGCGCACGAGGAAGGCTGTGTCGGCATGGCAGCGAATATGATTGGCGTGAAGAAATGTATCATAGCCGTCAATATGGGATTCATGAATGTGGCAATGTTCAATCCGAAGATTGTAAAACGTTCCGGAAAATATGAGACGGAGGAAGGCTGTCTTTCCCTTACTGGTGTGAGAAAATGCACCCGGTATCAGGAGATTGAAGTGGAATATCAGGATATGAATTTCAAAAAACAGAGACAGAAATATACCGGATGGACGGCGCAGATTATTCAACATGAAGTAGATCATTGTCACGGTATTGTGATATAGTCATGCGCTGGTGTTGTATCATTGACACAAAGATATGTATTAGGATTAGTCATAATATTTTGACGTAATATTTCCCACTACCTTATTGACACAACTGTATCAAAAGCATACAATAAAACTAGATTGTTAATAAAATAACACATGAAACGTGAAGATTACAGGAGGGTAATATCATGGCAAAGATTTTATGTAGTCCAAGTAAATATGTACAGGGTGCAGGAGAGATGAAGAAGCTGGGTGAATATGCTCAGAAGTATGGCAAGAAGGCACTTGTACTGATCACGGAATCCGGATACAAACGTATCGGGGACGTTGTAAATACTGGATTTGAAGGATACGAGATCACACCTGTATATGAGTATTTCAACAGAGAATGCAGTAAGAATGAGATTAACCGTCTGGTAGACATTATGAATGAAAAAGGCTGTGATGTCGTGATCGGTATCGGTGGTGGTAAGATCCTGGATACAGCCAAAGCAGTTGCTTATTACAAAGAAGCTCCGGTTCTGATCTGCCCGACAATCGCATCGACAGACGCACCTTGCAGTGCACTGTCAGTTATTTATACAGATGATGGCGTATTCGAAGAGTACTTATTCCTTCCGGCTAACCCAAATATGGTTCTGATGGATACCGAGATTATTGCAAAATCACCGGTAAGACTTACGGTATCCGGAATGGGTGATGCACTGGCAACATATTTTGAAGCAAGAGCCTGTCAGGCAAGCGGGGCAACAACATGTGCCGGCGGACAGGTTACACAGGCAGCAATCGCACTTGCAAAACTTTGTTTTGACACTCTGATGGCAGAAGGTGTAAAGGCAAAACTTGCCCTGGAAGCAGGAGCATGTACACCGGCTGTGGAAAAAGTCATCGAAGCCAACACATTACTGAGCGGTATTGGATTTGAGAGTGGCGGACTTGCAGGAGCACATGCAATTCATAATGGATTTACCGTACTGGATGAGTGCCACCACATGTATCACGGTGAGAAGGTTGCATTCGGAACGATTACGCAGCTGGTACTGGAGAATATTCCGGCAGAAGAACTGGAAGATATCATTGACTGGTGTATCGAACTGGGACTGCCTGTGACATTAAAAGAACTGGGAATCACAGAAGTGACGGACGAGAAACTGATGGCAGTTGCAACAGCAGCCTGCGCAGAGAACGATACGCTTCATAATATGCCATTCGAGGTAACACCGGAGACTGTATGTGCAGCAATCAAGGCAGCAGATGCATACGGAAAATATTTCCTCGGAGAATAGTCAAGAATCTGTGAAAATAAAAAATACATAATAAATACAGAGAATCTGCCATTGACAGGTTCTCTGTATTATTTTGCAGAATCATTCTGTATATGAATCTGAAAATTTCAGTAGATTTCAAGAATAACTTAACATCTTTTTTACAAAAATATCGAGTAAATTCAATATTTTCATACTATACCTGAAAATGTACAAAAAACAAAATCAGAAAGTGTGAGAAATATCTATGATCAAATCCTATGTTATTGATACCAATATTTTAATCCAGGCACCTTATGCATGTCAGTGTTTTGAAGAAAACAGGGTGATATTGCCATTGGTTGTATTAGAAGAACTGGACGGCCTGAAGAAAGCAGAAGGAGAAAAGGGAGCAAATGCAAGGCGGGCGATCCGTTTTCTGGAAAAGCTCAGACTGAAAGGAGACCTTTTAAAAGGTGTCCAGATGGAAAATGGAGGAATCCTCCGTGTAGAGGCCAATTGTGTAAATGTAGAACTGCCGGAAAGCCTTCCGGAAGATAAGCCGGATAATCGAATCTTAAAAATATGTAAGGGAATCCGGGAAGAAGAAAAGCCGGTCGTTCTGGTGACAAAAGATCTGGTCCTTAGGTTAAAAGCACAGATTCTCGGAATTGAAGCCCAGGATTTCAGCACAGAGCAGGTCATCGAAGAAGAGGGACAGTACAGCGGCAGACAGATTTGCTATGTGGCGGAAGACAAGTTCAAAGAATTCAAGAAAAAAGGCGTTCATCTGAAGGAACTTTATTTGTCCGATGAAGATGGTAATAAGATCCAGCCGGAACTTACGGAGAATGAATTTATCATATTGAAGGCAGATCAGTCTGTGAAAAAGACACATCTTGGAAGAGTTGAAGGGAAGAAAGTAGTATCGTTAGAATTCCGAAAGAGCCAGCCTTATGGCATCAAACCAAGGAATGCCGGACAGTATTTTTTACAGGAAGCATTGATGAAATCCGCAGAGAAAGCACCGCTTGTAATTGTAAAAGGAATGGCAGGAACGGCGAAGACATTTTACTCACTGGCAGTCGGACTGGAGAAGGTGCTGAACAATCCGACCGGAGAATATAGAAGAATTCTGATCTGCAGACCGAATGCGCAGTTTGACCAGGATATCGGTTTCCTTCCGGGAGACGAGCAGGAAAAGATATCACCTTTGATGCGTCCGATCGTAGATAATCTAGAGCAGCTGATTGATTCGGATGAAGAAGAGCGTTATCAGGATGAACAGGAATTACAGGGTAAGATCGAAGAGATATTTGCAAGAGGACTGATCCAGACAGAAGCAATGAATTTCATCAGAGGCCGTTCATTTGTGAAGACCTATCTGATCATAGACGAGGCGCAGAACATGACTCCGAATCAGGTGAAAGGAATCATAACAAGAGCCGGAAAAGGAACGAAGATCATTCTGCTTGGTGATCCGAATCAGATAGATCGGCCATTTCTGGATGAGAGAACGAATGGACTTAGTTATGCGTCGGAATACATGAAGGGTAGTCCTTTATGTTATCAGATTACAATGTCTGCAGAAGAATGTGAGCGTTCCGAACTTGCGATGGATGCGATTCACAGATTATAGACATAGATTATAGAATTAGAAGGGAACGAAATAAAATTGAGCAAAGTAACATATAAAGCAATCAAAAATATGCCGGAGGTGAATGCCTATATTGAGCAGGGAAATAGGGTACTTGGAGCACTTGGGTTTACCGAACATTCCAGAGGACATGCAGTAAAAGTGGCGGAAACTGCCGGAAATATTCTGGAAAAATTAGGGTATAACCAGCATACGATCGAGCTTGCCAGGATAGCGGGCTATATGCATGACATGGGAAATTGTGTAAACCGTGTGGATCATGCACATAGTTCCGCGATCATGGCATTTCAGATACTGCGGGATCTGAAAGCACCGGATGAAGACATCGCAGTGATCGTCAGTGCAATCGGTCAGCATGATGAGGCAACCGGCATGGCCGTGGATGCGGTATCGGCAGCACTGATACTGGCGGATAAGACGGATGTAAGAAGAAACCGTGTGCGGAACACGATCAAGGAAAGCTTTGACAAACATGACCGGGTGAATTATGCTGCAGTGGCATCCAGTCTGCATGTAAATGTCGAAAAGCAGGTGATTCTGCTGGAGATTGAACTGGATGAAGGAATCTGTTCTATATTAGATTATTTTGAGATTTTCTTACAGCGTATGCTGATGTGCAAGCGTGCGGCAGAGATGCTGGGAATGAAATTCAAGATGAAAGCGAACGGGAATAAGATCTGTTAATCGGATGTGACAAATGAGGGAAAATTGGAAGATGATTTCATAGAACTAGTGATTGACATTCCCTGAAAGACAGTGCTATAATACAACCCTAAAATGAATGTGGATTTTTCTGGAGCAATCTATTTTTCGCCACATGGTTACTGAGTAGAAGTAACCATGTGGTTTTTTGTTGTTATATATTCAGTTGAAACAATCTGTGACAAGATGGGAAAATAGAAAAAAGCATTGCAAAGATCCGCAATAGAATTAGAAGATTAATAGATAGTACATATGAGAAAAAGGGGATATATATGGATCAGACATATATGAAAGAACAACCGGTATTAAAATTGATCGTATCGATGGCACTGCCGATGGTCATTTCTATGATGGTGAGTTCACTTTATAATATTGTAGACAGCTTCTTCATCGCCAGGATCAGCGAAGATGCCATGACGGCGTTATCACTGGTGTATCCAGTGCAGAATCTGATCAATGCGGTGATGATCGGATTTGGAATCGGAATCAATGCGGTCATCTCATTTTATCTTGGAGCGCAGGATAAAAAGATGGCAGACAGGGCGGCAACACAGGGAATGCTGCTAGGGACGATTCACGGAGTCGGATTTATGATTCTGGGAATTGCCGTAATGAGACCGTTTTTACAGATGTTTACGGGAAATGCACAGATTGTGGACTATGGTGTGCGTTATTCGAGAATTGCATTTTTATTTGCTACGGCATTATCTTGGCAGCTGGTATTTGAGAAGACGTTTCAGGCGGTCGGACGTATGGTGGAGTCAATGACTTGTATGATGTCAGGTGCGATTATCAACATTATCCTGGATCCAGTCCTGATCTTCGGACTTGGACCATTTCCGAAGATGGGAATCGAAGGAGCCGCACTTGCAACAGGAATCGGACAGGCAGCAGGAGCAGTATTGTACCTGATCTTTTATATCGTGAATCCGCTTCCGGTGAAATACAGAAAGAAATATCTGAAGGCTGATTTGAAGCTGTGGAAAAAATTATATGTAATCGGAATTCCGGCAAGCCTGAACCTGGCACTTCCGTCGCTTTTAATCTCTGTATTGAACGTAATACTTACAGGCTATGGGGAAGTCTACGTATTCGTTCTCGGAGTCTACTATAAGCTGCAGACCTTCCTCTACCTTCCGGCAAATGGAATCGTGCAGGGAATGCGTCCGCTTCTCGGATATAATTACGGAGCGGGAGAGCATAAGCGTGTACATAAGATCTTCCAGGATGGCCTGATCCTGGTACTCGTGATGATGGCAGCCGGAATGGCAATCTGTCTGGCAGTGCCGGGACAGCTGATGGGATTATTTACAGCGAATCCGATAACGATGAAGGCCGGAAGTGTGGCACTCAGAGTCATCAGTCTTGGATTCCTTGCTTCATCGGTATCGGTTATCTGCAGCGGGGCACTGGAAGGTCTTGGAAAAGGTGTGCATTCACTGATCATTTCGTTATGCAGATATGTGGTTGTGATTATTCCGGTGGCATTCATTGTCAGCCGTTTTATGGGAGCGGTCGGAGTATGGCATGCGTTCTGGATCACGGAAGTGGTGACTGCGGTGATTGCGTATGTGGTGTATCGGAAAGGCGTGAAGGGATAGTAGAAGAGATAGCGAAAGAGATCATATAAGAGCAGAGAATATAAAGTAAGAAGTGGGAAGTTAAAAGTCAGAAAGAAAGTTTTTTCAGATCTGAATAATCTGAATGTGATTACTTCTACATCTCAGGAATATGAGACCAGCTTTGGATTTACGGAAGAAGAAGTATTTTATGTCCGATCGCATGGACCATTGCCGAGTCACTGGGAGCGGATCCGAGAGCCGTTGTCATTGCAGTGTTCATTGTATTGCCGATCTTTTATCCATTTTATTAATTCCTCAATTTTTATAAATATGAACAGGGATGTCGTACGAAATGATGTGTTCGGCAGCCCTGTTCTTTTGCGCAAAAAGGGCAGGTAAAGACAGAGAAAATTGTAAAAGAAGAGACTACAGGTTTGCGTTGACTGACTAATTGAATAAAGAGTATAATAAACCTATTGATACAGACGGAGTGATCGATATCTATCCGAATGTAAAGAGTAGAAAATACAGGGAAGAAAATAAAAAAAGAATGACTCTGACTGCAAGGTAAGTCCCGAGCAGGAATAGTTATGAATTCGTTTCATTAAAAAGTAGTTAACAGCAGGTTATGTTACAGCACGGTATACAAAATCAGGCGATTTCTAACATGAAAGAGAGCCATTTGGGTATATCGTGCTTTATTATATCTAAGTATACAAGAAAAACTTTCAAAGGTAAGTTTTCAGCAATAAGAACATGCAGGAGGAACACACATGTTAAAAGTAGCAATCTACGGCAAAGGCGGCATCGGAAAATCTACCGTCACATCCAATCTGGCGGCAGCATTTGCCACGATGGGGAAGAAAGTAATCCAGATCGGCTGTGATCCGAAGGCAGATTCGACGATGAACCTGCTCGGTGGGGAACCGTTAAGACCGGTCATGAATTATATGAGAGAGGAAGATGAAGAACCGGAGAAACTGGAAGACATTGCAAGAGAAGGATTTGGAAATGTCTTATGTATCGAGACGGGCGGACCGACACCGGGACTGGGCTGTGCGGGAAGAGGAATCATTGCCACATTCCAGTTATTAGAAGATTTGAAATTATTCGAGACCTATAAGCCCGATGTGGTTCTGTACGATGTACTTGGTGACGTAGTCTGCGGCGGATTCGCAGCGCCGATCCGGGAAGACTATGCAGAGAAGGTCCTGATCGTGACATCCGGGGAGAAGATGGCACTTTATGCGGCGGACAACATTTCCAAAGCAGTGAAGAACTTCGAAGACAGAAGCTATGCAAGAGTATTCGGAATCGTACTGAACCACAGAAATGTGGAAAATGAGACTGAAAAAGTAGAGACATTTGCAAAAGAGCATGGATTTGACATCGTGGGAGAGATTCCAAGAAGTGATGAAATTAACCGTTGTGAAGACCAGGGGAAGACGGTGATCGAGGGAAATCCGGAGTCGGACATCAGTAAATGCTTCTATGATCTGGCGGAAATATTATGGAAAGATGAGGAACAGGTATGAGAGGGACTGCCTATTATTGTACGGTAGAAGAATTACAGAAGCGGGGAAGGGATGACATTCCGGAGCAGTTCCGTTCGAACACGCATCTGATCTACAGTTCTCCGGCGACGCTTGCGTTCAACTCGCCGGGAGCGGAAGGATTCGGTGTGAAAAGGGCCGGGCTTGCAATTCCGGATTCGATCATGCTGATCGTGGCACCGGGATGCTGTGGGCGGAATACATCCATGATCAGTTCCATGCCGCAGTATGAGGACCGGTTCTTTTATCTTACGATGGATGAGACCGATATCGTAACGGGAAGACATCTGAAAAAAGTGCCAAAGGCAGTACAGGAGATCTGTGACAGTCTGGAGAAGAAGCCGTCGGTTGTGATGATCTGCATTACCTGCGTGGATGCGCTTCTTGGAACAGATATGGAACGGATCTGCAGAAAATCCGAAGAAAAGACAGGACTTCCGGTCAGACCGTGTTATATGTATGCGCTGACAAGAGAAGGACGGAAGCCGCCGATGGTGCATGTGCGTCAGTCCTTATATTCTTTATTGGAACCAAAGAAGAAAAAAGGAAATGTCGTGAATCTGCTGGGATTCTTCTCACCACTTATGGATGACTGTGAGTTATACGGAATGCTGGAAAAAGCAGGTGTAAAGACGGTGCATGAGATATCCAGATGCAAGAACTATGAAGAATATCAGACGATGGCGGAGGCGAATTTCAATCTGGTATTACATCCAGAAGCGAGATTCGCAGCAGAAGATTTTCATGAGAAATTGCAGATTCCGTTTATCGAACTTCGGAGATTGTACCAGATTGATAAGATAACGAAGCAGTATCAGGCACTGGGGAAGGTTCTGGGTATTCCATTCGAAGATAAAGAGGCAGAAAGAACTGCACTTGATGCGGTAGAACGTTTGAAAGCCGCTAAGCCGGATGCCATATTTGCCATTGGAGAATGTATGAACGGTGATCCATTTGAACTGGCACTGGCACTTGTGAAATACGGATTTCAAGTGGCAGAGATCTATGGGACACTGACTGCAGAGAACTTTGTGTATCTGAAGCATTTATCTGAATTAAGTCCGCAGACAAAAGTATTTTCCAACATGGAACCGACCATGATCTATTATGATCACAAAGAGAGCGGAGTAACCACTACCATTGGAAAAGATGCCTGCTATTATCATCCGGATGCGGAAAATGTGATGTGGAATGAAGAAGTACAGCCGTATGGATATGCAGGTGTGAAGCATTTGTGCGAAAAACTGTTGGAGGTGTAGGCGATGAAAGGATTAAGAAAATATCTGACACCATTTGCACCGGACCAGTCTGGAGCGGTGTCGGTGTTATACGAACTTGGCGGAATGCTGGTCATCTGTGATGCGGGCGGCTGTACGGGAAATGTATGTGGATTCGATGAGCCAAGATGGTTTGAAACAAGAAGTGCGGTATTCAGTGCGGGGCTTCGTGATATGGATGCGATACTCGGAAGAGATGACAGACTGGTTGCAAAACTTGCAGATGCGGCAGAAAAGCTGGATGTGACATTTGCAGCAGTGATCGGGACTCCGGTACCGGCAGTGATCGGGACTGATTACCGGGCGCTGGAGCGGATGCTGGCGAAGAAGACGGAACTGCCGGTCCTGACGGTGAATACGGATGGCATGGAATTGTATGACAGGGGAGAAGAGAAGGCATATCTTGTATTGTTCGGCAGGTTCGCAGGAGAAAATGTTGATGTGGAGCCAGGAAATATAGAGAAGACACAAACTGCAGAATCCTGTGATGGAAAAAGGAATGGCAAGAACGAAGATGTGTCTGTGGATATTGAAGACAGACCACGTGTCGGTATTATCGGTATGACTCCGCAGGATGTCAGTGACCTGAAGGCAGCAGAGAAAATCCGGAAATTATATGCAGATCAGGGACTGCGTGCTGTCTGCTATGGCATGGGCGACGGACTGGATGAAGTGAGAAATGCTTCTCTGGCAGCGAAGAATGTGGTCGTATCTCCGGCAGCATTAAAAGCAGCGCAGTATCTGCAAAAGAAGTTCGGAACACCATATGAGATTGCCTATCCACTGGTATCAGAACTTGTGCCGGAAGTGAATTATCAAGGAAAGAAGATCCTGATCGTACAGCAGCAGGTGATTGCAAATGCAGTGCGTAAGGAGATCGAAAAACGAACCGGGGAAAAAGAAACAATCACAACAGCGACATGGTTCATGCGGAAAGAGGAGATTTTAACGGATCTGAATGTTGATGCCGTAGATGATATTAGTCTGAAAGAAGAGGATGATTTCATTTCGCTGGTGGAAAAAGAAGGATATGATGTGATTTTTGCAGATCCGTGTATGGAGCGGATGATTCCGGGATTTGAAGGGGTATTTATTCCGCTGACGCATTTTGCAGTGTCAGGAAAGCTTAACGTGTAAGCAGGATATATGGGAAACCTATATGTTTTAGACAGGGGGAAGAAACGGATGATAACAAAGAAAATCCGTGTCTACGGAATTGTGCAGGGTGTCGGCTTCAGACCGACTGTGAGCCGTCATGCAGCGGCTGCCGGAATCACCGGAAGTGTGTGTAACAAAGGTCCCTATGTGGAAATCTTTGCACAGGGAGAGGAAAAATGTGTAAAAGATTTTCTGGAGAGACTGGAAAAGCAGCCGCCGAAGAGAGCTGCCATATTGAAGATCAATACAGAAGATGTAAAAGAGGAAGAATACGGGAAATTCAATGATTTTCAGATTATAGAAAGTGAGAAGACAAAAGGGGAGATCTTCGTCTCGCCGGATATTGCAATCTGCGAAGAATGCAAGAAAGAAATGTACGATCCGAAAGACCGGCGTTATCTGCACCCATTTATCAACTGCACCTGCTGCGGTCCTAGACTTACGATCCTGGATGCGCTTCCATATGACCGGGAACGGACCAGCATGAAGGAATTCCCGATGTGTCCGGACTGTGCTTCGGAGTATGAGGATCCGGCGACCAGACGTTATGATGCACAGCCGGTATGCTGCAACGATTGTGGCCCGGAAGTGTATCTGACCGGCAGGGAAGAACGGGGAAGAGCTGCGATCATTGCCACAAGAAAAATGATCCATGATGGCGGGATCGTGGCAATCAAGGGAATCGGCGGATTCCATCTCTGCTGTGATGCGACGAACGAGGAAGCAGTACAGAGACTGCGGACATTAAAGAACCGTCCGGCAAAACCGTTTGCCGTGATGGCGCGGGATGTGGAAGCGGTAAAGCAGGAATGTCTGGTAAATGAAGTACAGGAGGAGATCCTGGATGGACACCAGAAGCCGATCCTGTTACTTGAAAAACGGAAAAAATCTGCAGACAGTACAGGTCTTTGCAAGTCTGTCGCTCCGGGGAATCCGAAAGTCGGTGTCATGCTTCCATACGCTCCGGTACAGATGCTGTTATTCCAATATGACGACGGAATCCAGATGCCAGATTTTCTGGTGATGACAAGCGGCAATATATACGGCGCACCGATCTGCCGGGATGATAAAGAAGCAGTGGAGGAACTGTCGCATCTGTGTGACCTGATCCTTTCGCATGACAGAAAGATCCGGATCCGGGCGGACGATTCAGTGATGGATTTTTATAAGGGAGAGCCTTATATGATCCGGCGCTCCAGAGGCTATGCGCCGCTTCCGACGATGGTGACGATGCCGTGGAAAGGACAGGTGCTGGCCGCAGGCGGAGAACTTAAGAATACATTCTGTATCGGAGTGGATGGACGTTTCTATCTGTCCCCGTATGTAGGGGATCTGGAAGATCTCCGTACTGTAAAAGCGTTGCAAGAGACGATCCACAGATTCGAGACACTTCTGGAGGTAGAACCGGAAGTTGCAGCATGTGATCTGCATCCAAAATACAACTCGACAGTTGTTGCAGAAGAACTGGGACTTCCCGTCGTAAAGATCCAGCATCATTATGCACATATTTTATCCTGTATGGCAGAAAATGACCGGAAAGAGCAGGTGATCGGCGTTGCATTCGACGGAACCGGATATGGTACAGATGGAACCATCTGGGGAGGCGAACTTCTGCTTGCAGATTATCACGGATTTGAGCGGATGGGAAGTATCGAACCATTTCTTCAGATCGGAGGAGACATTTCTGCTAAAGAAGGATGGCGAATTGCAGTTTCACTGATCTATCAGCAGACACAGGATAAAGAGCAGACAATGGAGATTGTAAAGAAGCTTAACCTGTGCAGTGAACCGGAATGCAAAGTGCTTCTTGCCATGGCGGACAGGAAAATGAATGCTGTGACATCGACCAGTGCGGGACGTCTGTTCGATGCAGTCAGTGCAATCCTCGGAATCCGGACGAAGTCTACGTTCGAAGGGGAGGCTTCGATGGCACTTGAATTTGCCGCAGAAGCTTATGAGGAAGAGCTGTGGGAAATTGATGAGCCGGCAGATGGTGAAAGCGATCCGGATGAAGAAAAGAAAGAGCCGGAAGACAGGCTGATTATGAAGACAGGAAGCCTTATAAAATATCTGACAGAGAAGAAAACAGAAGGCATTCAGGCAGAAAAATTAGCTTATATCTTTCATCAAAAGTTGGCAGACCTCATAACTGACGGCTGCAGGAAGATCAGAAAGAAAACAAAATGTAATTGTGTGGCATTAAGCGGCGGTGTATTCCAGAACCGGTTATTGTTAAGAATGGTGGAAGAAGGTCTGGAAAAAGAACATTTTACCGTACTCAGGCATCACCTGATCCCGGCAAATGACGGCGGGATCGCACTGGGGCAGGCAGCATATGCCATGCAGTATATTCAGGAGGGAAAATAACATGTGTGTAGGATTATCAGCAAAAGTAGTCCGTATCAGTGACGGTACGGCGGTTGTAGATGCGGGGGGCGCAAAAAGAGAGGTCTCTTCAGAATTACTGGAAGATCTGGAACCGGGAGACTATGTAATGGTGCATGCAGGAATTGCCATTGCAAAGATCACCGATGAAGATGACAGTGAGACAGAGCAGTTGATGGAGGAACTTCTGTAATGAGTGAAGAAAAGAAAACGGCAAGACAGATCATAGAGGGATACGACGGTCCGGCAGTACGGATTATGGAAGTGTGCGGGACACATACACATGAAATCTTCCGCCTGGGTATCCGCAAACTTCTTCCAAAGCAGGTAGAACTGATCTCAGGTCCTGGATGTCCGGTCTGTGTCACACCGATAAGTTATATCGATGAGGCAGTTTATCTGGCACTGGAAAAGAGTGTGACAATCTGTACATTCGGAGATCTGGTGCGTGTGCCGGGAAGTAAAAAGAGTCTGGCAGATGCAAGAAGCGAAGGCGGGAAGATCCATATCGTCTATTCACCTGCCGATGCGGAAAAATATGCAAAAGAACATCCGGAAGAAGAGGTTGTATTCTTATCTGTAGGATTTGAGACGACGACTCCAGCAGGATGCCTGTCTGTCAAAAAAGCAAAAGAAGAAGGAATTACGAACTATTCCATGCTGATCGCAAATAAAACGATGCCGCAGGCATACGAAGCATTAAAAGGAAGCGCAGACATTTTCTTATATCCGGGACATGTCAATGCGATCACAGGAACAAAGCTCTGCGAAGAATTGGTGCAGGAAGGTGTAAGCGGTGTGGTGGCAGGCTTTACGGCAAAAGAACTTCTGACTGCACTGGCAGTTGCACTGACACATTTTCAGAAAGGGAAACCTTTCTTTGTAAATTGTTATCCGCGTGTAGTGACAGAAGAAGGAAGTAAAGAAGCGCAGAGACTGGTGGATACGCTGATGGAAGCATGTGACAGTGAATGGAGAGGACTCGGAATCATACCGGGATCAGGACTTCGTTTACGTGATGAATGGGGTATGTATGATGCCAGAAAGAAATATCAGGTTCCGAAGATGGAAGGAAGGGCGAATCCGGCCTGCAGATGCGGGGATGTATTACAGGGAAAATGTAAACCATCCGACTGTAAAGTATTTGGAAAGGTCTGTACACCGCAGCATCCGGTAGGTGCATGTATGGTATCCGGAGAGGGAGCCTGTTCAGCATATTATATGTATGGAAGAGAATAAGAAAATAGACGGAAAATAACAAGGAAGTGGACAAGATGAATGAGTATGTGGATAATGAAGCAAGAAAAGCAAGATTAGTGGGGAAAACTGTGACGATGGCACATGGTGCAGGAGGACGCCAGACGTCAGAGCTGATCGATATGATCTTCAAAGCACATTTTGATAATCCGGATCTGACTGCGGATGATGCGGCAGTCCTGACGCCGCCGATTGGAAAGATGGCAGTGTCTACGGATGGATTTATCGTATCACCGGCATTCTATCCGGGAGGAAATATCGGAAAGCTTTCCATTTGCGGTACGGTCAATGATCTTTCATGTATGGGAGCAAAACCATTATACCTGACCTGTGCATTTGTGATCGAAGAGGGATTTCCGATGGAAAAACTGGAAGAGATTGCAGAAGCAATGGAGAAGACGGCGAAAGAAGCCGGAGTCCGGATCGTATCGGGAGATACCAAGGTTGCTGGAAAAGGGCAGGTGGACGGAGTCTTTATCACGACAACAGGTATCGGTGAGATCACGGATGGAGTCGAAGTTGCGGGAAATCTTGCAAAACCGGGCGATGCGATCATTGTGACAGGAGATATAGGAAGACACGGATGCACGATCCTTCTTGCGAGAGAAGACTTTGGAATCGATGCGGATGTGACGAGTGACTGTGCACCACTCTGGGGGAATGTAAAAGCAGTGATGGATGCAACGCATGAACTGCATGTGATCCGTGATGCGACCAGAGGAGGAGTCGGAACTGTGCTGTATGAGATTGCAGGACAGAGCCAGGTAGGCATTCGTCTGGATGCTTCGAAGATTCCGGTTGCACCGGAGGTACGCGGCGTATGTGGAATGCTTGGACTGGAGCCGCTCTATCTTGCATGTGAGGGACGGCTTGTGATCATGGCGCCGAAAGAACAGGCACAGACGATCGTGGATGCATTGAAAGTATGTCCATATTCTAAAAATGCGGCAATTATCGGTGAAGTGACCGAAGAACAGCCTGGAAAAGTTGTGATGTTGACGGAGATTGGAACGCAGGCATTACTTCCGCAGCCGGGAGGGGAATTACTGCCGCGTATCTGTTAAGCATGGAAGACAAAGCAGACACAAAGCATGAAAAAGTGAGGAAATCTATGGATACAAGAGTGGCAGTTATTTCGATTATTGTGGAGAATCCGGAAGCGATCGAGACGTTGAATCATCTGCTTCACGAGGCAGGGCAATTTATTATCGGAAGAATGGGAATTCCGTACCGGGAGAAAGGGATTAACATCATCAGCATTGCGATCGATGCACCGCAGGATATGATCAGTACATTATCCGGTAAGATCGGGCGCCTGAACGGGGTATCCACGAAGACGGCATATTCGAATATTATTACGAAAGCAGGAGAATAGAACATTCGGATATTATTTATGAGAGCAGGAGAGCAAGAATAATATGATTAAGATTGCAGTATATGGAAAAGGCGGGATCGGTAAATCAACGACGGTATCGAACGTTGCCGTGGCACTGGCAGAAAAAGGCCTGAAAGTGATGCAGATTGGCTGCGATCCGAAAGCCGATTCAACGATCGCATTAAGACACGGGGAAGCAGTACCGACGGTACTGGATCTTTTCCGGGAGAAAAAGCAGGATCTGAAATTGGAAGATATGGTGCGGACCGGATATCAGGGTGTGATCTGTGTAGAGGCAGGTGGTCCGACACCGGGACTTGGATGTGCAGGAAGAGGAATTATCACGGCATTGGAAAAATTAAAAGAGACGGGAGCATATGAAGTATATCAGCCGGATGTTGTACTTTATGATGTACTCGGAGATGTTGTATGCGGTGGATTTTCTATGCCGATGCGGAAAGGATATGCGGATAAAGTTTTTATTATTACTTCAGGAGAAAATATGGCGATCCATGCAGGAGCCAATATTGCGATGGCGGTAGAGAACTTTAAGAATCGTGGATATGCTTCTCTTGGCGGGATTATTCTGAACCGCAGGAATGTAGCGAGAGAAGAAGAAAAGGTAAATGAGCTGGCAGATGATTTTCAGACACAGGTAGTCGGAACATTGTCCCACAACGGACTTGTGACAGAAGCAGAAGAAAAGAAAGAGACGGTTATGGAATGCTTTCCAGACAGTGAGATGGCTGAGGAATACAGAAAACTTGCGGAAGCAATCTATGAGTTGTCAAAACGACCAGAAGGATCAGCCTGTGAAAAAGCCGATGAAAAGTATACTGCCGATAAAAGACCTGGGGAGGGATTGAAATGTTAAAGAAAGCCGGAGAATCAACCGGACTGGAATTCAATTCCCCGGCACATGGAAACTGGAATATTGTCCATACAGGAATGCTTCTTCCGGAATCCATACAGATCTATGTCTGTGCAGATAACTGTATGCGGGGAGTCGTTCTGACAGCAGCCGAGATGAATGCGGCAGACAGATTTTCCTTTGTGATCGTGGAAGAAGAGGATCTTCTGAACGGCAATCTGGAAGATGTGACGATCGAAGGCGTTACAGATGTATTAAGAAAACGAAAAGATCATCCGAAAGCAGTACTGTTATTTACCGTGTGTCTGCATCATTTTCTGGGATGTGATCTGGAACGGGTGTATGAAGAACTGGAAGACAGATTCCCGGATATTTTCTTCGTCCGCTGTTATATGGATCCAATCATGCAAAAGCACGGGCTGACGCCGGATCAGAAACTTCGAAAGGCAATATATGACGGACTTAAGGTGAGAGAAGAAAATCCGAGAGCAGTGACGATTCTTGGCAGTGATTTTGCGCTGGATGAGACCAGTGATATCAGGCGTTTGTTAAAATGGAAGCATATAGAAGTAAAAGAATTGCCAGAGTGTAATTCATGGAAGTCCTATCAAGAGCTTGCAGACAGTAAAATATTCATAGCGTGCTATCCGCCTGGAAAATATGGTCTGGAATGTCAGGCAGAACGACTTAGGAAGAAAGCGTTATATCTTCCGGGAAGCTTTGATTATGATGAGATTATCAGGCAGTGGAAGACGTTGGAGCAGGCGGTTGGAGAAAATGTGGAAGAGGTTGAGGGTATAGAAGATACAGATATGCACATGGAGAAATCACTGGAAAGAATTACAAAAAGAGAGATTGCACTGTGTGAATCTGCTTTAGAACAAGCCAGAAAAGTGGTCGGAGATGTACCCATTATGATCGATCACACCTTTCATCCAAGACCGCTGGAACTGGCAAAGCTGTTACTGACACATGGTTTTTCTGTGACCAGAATCTATCTGGACGCGGTTAATCCGGAAGAAAAAGACACATTTGAGTGGCTAAAGGAACAATATCCTGAACTGGAATATGAACCAACGATTCGTCCGGAGATGCGTATGAAGCCAAGAAACGAATCAGATGTATTGGCAATCGGGCAGAAAGCAGCGTGGTTTACAGGGACCAGGCATTTTGTCAATCTAGTGGAAGGTGCAGGACTGTATGGATTTGACGGAATCCGCAGAACGGCAGAATTGATGACAGAAGCCTGGCAGGAAGAAAAAGATCCAGAAGATCTGATCATTCGGAAAGGATGGGGGTGCGAAAGCTGCATATGAGACAGAGTTACAGAATTATACCGATTTACACAGCTGACGTATCCGGTGTCTGCTCTGCCCTGTATGAATTGGGCGGGATGACAGTGATGCATGATCCGTCCGGTTGTAATTCTACTTATAATACACATGATGAGATAAGATGGTATGAGCAGGACAGTATGATCTACATCTCAGGGCTGACGGAGATCGATGCTGTCATGGGGAATGATGAGAAGATGATCTGTGATATTGAACTGGCTGCAGAAGAATTAAAGCCGAAATTCATCGCACTTGCAGGATCACCGATCCCATATATGAATGGAACGGATTTTCCGGCAATCGCCAGGATGCTGGAACAAGATCTCGGAATCCCGGCATTTTCGATTCCGACAAATGGAATGCATGATTATGTATATGGTGCCGGTCTGGCTCTTGCAGAGATTGCAAAACGTATCAAAGGAAAGAAAGAAGTGACGTCAAAAAGTGTGAATCTTCTGGGAGTAACACCTTTAGATTTCGGGCCGCAGGAGCATGTAGATGCTTTAAAAAGAAATGTAGAAGAGACGGGATGGAAGGTATTGTCGACCTGGGCTATGGGAGATACACTGGAAGATCTCGGACGTGCACCGGAAGCGGAGGTTAATCTGGTGGTATCTTCTGTGGGACTTTGGGCGGCCAAAGTATTACAGGAGAGGTTCGGGATACCTTATGTGATCGGGACACCGATTCGGGGATTTATGAAGAGTCTTTTGAATGCAATAGAAGAAAAAAAGCAGGTAGCATATCTCGAAAAGGGAAGGCGCATCAGCCTGACAGGAAACAAATCGGAAAAAAGTTCAGAAAACCAGATTATATTAATCGGAGAACCGGTGATCATGGAATCTCTGGCAGTAGCGATCGAGACGGAATATCAGATATCTGTAAGAGTAATCTGTCCGATAAGGGAGAAGAAAGGATTACTTGCGGATGGAGATATTGCAGTCCGTGGAGAAGAAGAACTGGAACAGGTACTTCAGAGATCAAAGAATGTAAAAGGCATTGTAGCGGATCCATTGTATCGCCCGGTCTGTCCGGAGAATGTGGCATTTTATGAGCTGCCGCATATTGCATTTTCGGGAAGAATTTATAAAAAGAAACTGCCGGTCCTGGCAGAACTTATATAGGTGACAGATAAGTAAAACATATGTTCGGATAAATGCTTGAAGGATTTATCTGTTCATGATAGAATGTGAAATATAAATTGCCGGATATTTCTGAGTAAATGTCCGGTGCAGAGAAAGCGAGTAGAAAGGGAACAGAATGGGACATTTTTATTTTGCAAGACATGGACAGACAGTCTGGAATGTAGAGAATAAGATTTGCGGAGCAACGGATATTGAATTGACAGAACTTGGCCATCAGCAGGCAGAAGAACTGGGGCAGGCAATTCTGGAGCAGGGAATTCAGATTGATGAGATATTGTATTCACCATTGATCAGGGCAAAGGAGACCGCCAGACATGTATCCGAGGTAACCGGGATCCCGATGCGTGAAGAAATGCGCCTAAAAGAACAAAACTTTGGAAAATACGAAGGTACGCCGAGAAATGGAGAGGAATTCCAGAAGGCTAAGGCTAATTTTATTAATTCTTATGAAGGCGGCGAATCGATGCTGAAGCTTTGCCACCGAATCTATGATCTGCTCGATGATATTAAGAAAGAATCAGATCAGAAGACATATCTTCTGGTTGCACATAACGGGATCTCAAGAGCGATACAGTCTTATTTTTGTGATATGACGAATGATGAATTTGCAAGGTTCGGTATCAAGAATTGTGAGATTCGTAAGTTTGAATACGAGGAGTAAGAATGAAGAAGGATGAAAAGATGTCAATCGAAGATATGACGGCATATATGCGCATTGTGCCGGAGAGGAAAGCTTCTTATGCAGAATTTCCGGATACTATGAATGATGAAATAAAGGAATATCTCGGAAAACAGGGGATTAATGCTCTTTATACGCATCAGACGGAAATGTTTGAAAAGGCCGGACGGGGAGAGAATACAGTGATCACGACATCGACTGCCAGCGGAAAAACGCTGGCATTTCTTCTTCCTGTCCTGCAGAAGATATTGGAAGATCCACTCACGAGGGCGATTTTCGTCTATCCGACGAAAGCGCTGGCGAGTGATCAGTACCGTTCATTGCAGCCGGTACTGGAATATTTCGGAGAAGGGAAGATTCAGGCAGGAGTCTATGACGGAGATACGATGCCCGCAGAGCGCAGCCGCATCAGAAAGAGTGCGAATATTATATTAACGAATCCGGAAATGTTGAACTCTGCATTTCTTCCGAATCACAGTAAGTATGGGTTTGACTTTATCTTTGCAAATCTGAGATATATTGTGATCGATGAATTACACAGTTACAGGGGCGCATTTGGTGCCCATCTTGCGAATATTTTCAGGCGGATGCACAGAATCTGCCAGTATTATCATTCAAGTCCCCAGTTTTTATGCAGTTCCGCGACAATCGCCAATCCGGTAGAACTTGCAAAAAAAGTATGTGGCACTGCATTTTCTCTGATTGAGAAGGATGGATCTCCATCACCGGTCAGGGAATATAGAATTATCCAGCCGCCGGAGATCAAAGGGCATAACGACAAGGTTTATGGAAGGTATGCGGCGTCTACGGTCGCGGCAGATATGCTTCCGGATCTGGTAAAAGAGCAGAGGCATTTTATTGCATTTGGAAAATCCAGACGAACGGTAGAAGTTATTTTGAAAGAGGCAAGAGACAAGGTGGATGCGGCAGGTTTCTTAAGTCAGGCAGATAGCAGAAAAATTGCCGGATACAGAGGCGGGTACACACCTCTGGAACGAAAAGAAATTGAGCGGAAGATGATGTCCGGGGAACTGAACGGACTGGTGTCGACTAATGCACTGGAACTTGGAATTGATATCGGAAGCCTGGATACGACAGTGATCGTCGGATATCCTGGGACGCGGGCATCATTCTGGCAGCAGAGTGGCCGTGCAGGGAGAAACGGACAGACCTGTGTGAATTACCTGATTCTTGAAAATCAGCCATTTGACCAGTACATTGCAGTGGAACCGGGGTGGCTTTTTGAAGGAAAAAGTGAAAATGCAATCGTAGACCCGGATAATCTGCTGATTGAATTGGCACATATCCGTGCGGCAGCGGCAGAACTTCCACTGAGTCTGGATGATGCAGCATTGTTTCCGAGTCTTGGTGAGATCATTCCTGTTCTGATGAAAGCAGAAGAAGTAAAAAGTATGGCCGGGAGATTTGCCTGGTCGGGTCCTGCATTTCCCGCAGGGGATTACAGCCTGAGAAATATGGATAAGACGAGATTCAAATTAATTCTGGATAATGAGAATCGTGAGATTACAGAGATGGATGAGTCGCAGGCCTATCATGAATTACATCCGGGAGCAGTCTATATGCATGACGGTGCATTGTATGAGGTTCTGAAACTGGATCTGGTAAGCAGGACAGCAACGGCGAAACCATTTGAAGGAAATTATTATACAGTCCCGGCAGGAACCGAAGACATCCGGATCCTTCAGACTTTTCAGGAAAAAACAGTGGAAAGAACGAAGATACATTTCGGAGATATTAATGTAGACGAAGTGATCTCGATGTTCAAGAAATTACAATTTCATAATCATCAGAATCTTGGGTATGTATCACTGACACAGCCGCTTCAGAAAGATTATGATACAGAAAGTACATGGATTGATATTCCGGAGGATGTGGTGCGCGTATACAGAAGTCTGCTGTTACCGAATGGGGCAGGAGAACTTGTATTGAATAATCACTTCGAAGGCCTGCAAAATGCGATAAAGAACGCGGCGATGATGGTGACGATGACGGAACGTGATGATATCAATACAGGAATGTCTAATAATGCGACCGTGCAGGGATATGTGGATTCTGGCAGCGGAGAATCAGAAGGACACGAAGTGGTGTCATTATTCATTTATGATAAGTATGAAGGTGGTCTTGGATATTCAGAGAAAATCTATGAATTGATCCCAGAGGTGATCGACCATGCGATTCAGATGGTGAAGGGATGTTCCTGTGAGGATGGCTGTCCGGCCTGTGTGGGAGACTATACATTAAGTAAGAAGATGGTGTTATGGGGACTTAGAAGCCTGAAGGAAAGGCTGGAAGCACCGGAATATGTAAAAAAGCAGGTAGAAGAAGAGCGTCCGGGTGTCCGTAAACAGTATTCATTCTTTAAACTTCCGGAGAAATGGAACGAATTCTGTGAGACAGTGATTAAGAATGGAGAGAGTGGCGGCGCATTTCTGAAGACCGCAAAACGAGTAGAAATAGAGAAGCATAATCTGATATTGATCGTGGACAGTTACTTTTATGAGGACTGGCTGAAGATACCGGAAAATGCGAAAAGTATCAAAAACATATTAAAATTTCACGCAGTATGTCCACAGGATATGGAGATTGTTGTCCGTACAGAAGAGGACATGGAGCGAAAGAAAAAGACAGAAGGCAAGTTAAAACGACGATACGAAGATAAATTTTAGGTGACAGGAATGGATTTTAAGGAAGAATGGAATTGGTTGAATTCCTATCAGATGGAAGCAGTGACAGATGAAAATGATGCATGTATTGTAAATGCCAATGTAGGAAGTGGGAAGACGACCGTACTGATCGCAAAAATTTTATATTTGCATTATGAAAAGAAGATTCCGCTTGAGAAGATGGTGGTGCTGACATTTACGAATAAGGCAGCAGGAGAGATTATTGAACGTCTGAAGAAAAAAGAACCGGGACTTACGGAAGAACAGGTGCAGTTTTTTGGAACATTCCACAGTGTTGCCATGCGGATGCTGAAAAATACACTGTTACAGGCAAAAGCAGAGAATGGAGAAATAGCTCATACAGTGGAAAATAGCAGCATGGCACCGGAAGAATGGACTTCGGAGTTTGAAATTATAGATCCGGACGAGGAACAGGAACTGGCGCTTTGTCTGATTGCAGAATATAGTCTGAAAGTAAAGTATAAAAACCGTTTGAAAAAAAGACTGGAGCAGGAATATCCAAATTATAAGGCCGGAAAAGTAACCAGCCGCTATAAGGATGAACTGTTTCGGTTATATCCTCTTTTACAGAAGGAAAAGAAGAAAGAGAATAAAATGAGCTTTTCCGATCTGCTGGAAGAGGGGACAAGACTTCTGAAAATGGGGAAAAATTCTCGTCCAGAATGGATTATTGTGGATGAAGTACAGGACAGTGACCGGTCACAGCTGGAATTTCTGGAAGCATTAAAAGGACCGGAGACGAAAATCTTTGCAGTAGGAGATCCAAATCAGGTGATCTATAGTTTTCGCGGGACAACTCAGAATATGTTTTTCCTGTTAAAGAACAGGTTTCAGGCAAAAGAACTTTCACTTCCGGTTAATTACCGATCGAATGCATCCATTCTGGAGGCGGCAAACCGTTTCCTTCAATTTGGCGGAAAGATTCAAGGCAGTAATGAATGCGGGGAGAAGATTCAGATAAGGAATCATTATGATCCGTTTCAGGAAGCAATGTATCTGGCAGACAAGATCTGGACACTTCATCAGGAAGGGAAGGAATACAGGGATATTGCAGTATTTTACAGGCTGCAAAAACAGGCAGAAATCCTGGAAAAGATGTTTGCAGAACAGAATATTCCATATGAAGTATCGGTGAAAAAGTCGTGGAAAGATATTCCTGTATTGAACTGGCTTATGTATGTCTTAAGATTTGTGACGCATCCGGACGATATACAGGCGGGAATGCAGGTATTGATGGATAAAAGGTTCGGAGACAAATGCACAAAAAAGAAAGCAGAAGACATTATAAAGAATCACAAGACAGAGAAATCTGATATATATAAGAATATGATGCTGTTTTATACAGAGAAAGAAGTATTGTCAGGAGAAGATATATTTGATTCGCTTGGATTGAAAGAAGCACTGCACCCTACCTCTGCAGATTATCAGCAAGATGCAAAGCAGGTATTGGATTTTCTGAATCAGATCTGTACATATAGCAGGGAAAAGAAGCTGAATATGTCAGACGGAATCCGGGAATTCCTAAATGGAGTGGCACTCGGAACAATAGAAAGTCCAGAGGATACGCAAGAGTCTGCTGAGAAGGAAGAAGCAGGCGGCAGAGTAAAACTCATGACATTACATGCATCGAAGGGGCTGGAATTTGATACGGTATTCATTATCGGAGTAAATCCGGGACTGCTGCCGATCAGATGCAGTAGCTTTGATCAGGAAGAGGAAGAACGGAGATTATTCTTTGTAGGGATCACGCGTGCAAGAAATCACCTGGAACTTTCTTATTACACGAATCCGGGAGAACCGGGGGTATTGGGCAGTTACAGTAATTATCTGAAAATGATCCCGGAGGAATTACTTGAGTGGAAAGAAATACGCAGTGATGAAGAAAAGCGGACAAATCTTAAAGAACTAACGAGAAGGGCAAAAGAAGAAATCCGAAAAGCAGAAGCACAGAAAGCAGAAAATGTTCAGGAACCAAAAACGGAATCCGAGAAAACAGAAAATGTTCAGGAACAAAAAGCGATACATCCCAAATATGGAACCGGTATTGTGACATCGGAAGACGATATGATGGTAGAAGTAGAATTCCCAAATTACGGAAAGAAACAATTTATCAAGGCATTTCAGGAGGTCGAGATGATCAGGTAACCGAGTACATTAGTTAGAAATAAAAATAAACAGAAGCATAAAAAATCCACCGTACTTAATAATTTTTTAAATACGATGGATTTTTATGATATTTCATCCAATGGATTATACCTCTTTCTTTCTTCGATTTGTTTTTTTATCATTTTTTAAATGATGTTAAATTTACGTTCCTGGTGGTTTGTCCTCCTTTTTCTTTATTAGACTCTTTTCAGTTTAGATTGTCCTCTGCATTGGACTGTACCTCTTTCTTTAGATTTTAAATAAAGATTTAACTGATTGGTGGTCCGTCCTCCTTTTCTTTTGTTGATATTATAATATCGCACGAAAATGAAAATGTCAATAGGTAATCTGAAAAAAATGCGAAAAATAATAAAAAGACGAAATATTCTGAAAATAATATCTGCATGATTGCCGGGAATGATGTAACTGGTGTCATCATCAAAGGTAGAATGCTCAGCCACGTAATGACGGATTTTAGAGAGATCTTCATCTGTAAAGTAAGGAGCAACATGTCCGTCTAATATAACGGTATGCTCCAGAACCATATGCAGGTTGTTGATCAGAATGGACAGATGTCTTAAATAATCCTCCCATCTTTCTATACAGCCGGTATCGCCGGCTGATTTTTTTTCAAAAAATTCTTTCAGGTTATCGGAATCTCCGAGAAGAAAGTGCACGGCAACGGCATTTGCAGAGGCAGGAGCTGATGTGGCAATCGTTGACCTTGACATTGAAGAAGCAAAGAAGACGGCGAAAGAGCTCGCAGAAAAGACAGGCAGAAAAGTCATTGCAATCCAGACAGACTGCACAGACAAAGAGCAGGTAGATGCAATGGTAGAAGAAGTTGTAAAAGAACTGGGAGGCCTGGATTTCTGACATAATAATGCGGGAATCTGCATCAATGCACCGGCAGAAGAGATGACATATGAACAGTGGTTGAAAGTAATCAATATTAATCTGAATGGAATCTTCTTAACGGATATTGCAGCAGGAAAATATATGCTGGAAAATGGCGGAGGTTCCATCATCAATACAGCTTCCATGTCAGCACATATTGTAAATGTACCGCAGCCACAGTGTGCATATAATGCATCAAAGGCAGGAGTGATCCAGCTGACAAAATCACTTGCGATCGAATGGGCAAAACGTGGCGTGCGTGTAAACTGCATCAGCCCTGGATACATCGGAACAGAGTTAACACTGAACTCACCAACACTGATTGAAAAATGGAATGAGATGGCACCAATGGGAAGAATGGGGAAACCAGAAGAACTTGAAGCAATCTGCGTATACTTTGCAGGAGATATTGAAATCTGCTTTATCTGGATCCCGATCGTGCTGTGTGTGCTGATCGCAGTTCTGACATATTTTTATAAATTGGACAGTATCCGTGGTGAGATGACGGAGGAACTGGAAAAACGTAGATAAATTATGCATAAAAACCTGGACAAAAAAATCAACTTTTTGGTGAATCTTTATCTGCTGTAGGTGTTATAATACGACTGTAACAAAGGAAACCTACTTAACAAAACCTCTTTGTAGCGTTGAAACCGCAAAGCGAAGGCTGCTAAGCATCAGATTTTTGGAGGAAAAGATAAATGAATACTTTAAAAGCTGAAAAAAGAAGCATGGACATCAAAGCAAAGAAATTAAGAAGAGAAGGTTACGTTACTGGTAATGTCTTCGGAAGAGAGATGAAAGAGTCTGTTCCGGTTAAGATGGAAAAAGCAGCTGTTGACCGTTTACTTAAGGCTTGCCACAAAGGTAGTCAGGTAATGCTGGACATCGAAGGTGAGAAGATGAATGTTCTGATTAAAGATGTCGAGTTTAACCCATTAAAAGGTCAGGTAGATGAGATAGACTTCCAGGCACTTGTAAGTAATGAAAAAGTACATTCTGTAGCAGAGATCGTTCTGGTCGGACATGAGAAAGATGCAGGTGGTGTACTGGAGCAGTTACTGGAAGAAGTACAGTTCAAGGCATATCCGTCAGCATTGGTTGACAAGGTAGAAGTTGATGTAAGTAACATGAAAGTCGGAGATTCTATCAAGGTAAAAGATCTTACACTTTCAAGTGACAAAGATGTAGATGTCATGACTGATCCTGAGACTACAGTTGTTACATTGCAGTATGTACACAACAGTGAGGCGGATGATGATGCCGATGAGGAAGCCGCAGAAGCAACAGAATAAACAAAAGATAAAATTTATAAAAATACGGAAAAACCCGGATATCGAAGTATAGATGTCCGGGTTTTTTTGCTATACTACATCATATATAGAACCGCGGACAGAGTAGAATTGCGGATTGTGTATAGAAATAAGAGTAAGAAAACATGATGAAAATGAGGTGATCTTATGGCAAAAGAGCAGCTTGCAGTAATAGAGATGGTAACCAATATGATTCTGGGAAAGACAGAAGGAATCAGCAAGGTGGATTTTGTACCTCAGAAAACAAGGTGTCCGGAACCGGAAAATGGAATGCATATGCATGATAAAGTACCGGTAATACAGGATCAGGATATAGAAAAAACGAAAAATCAGCAACAGATATTTCCAAGAAAGACTCCGGAAAGCCAGGGGATAGGCTCAGATCATCTGAGATACCTGATACAGGAACTGGCAGATTCACCGAATACAGATATGCATCATTTTATGGTGCTGCGTCATGGAAATGTGATCTGTGAGGCAGACTTTGCGCCATACAGAAAAGGAATCTGGCATATCACACATTCCATGTGTAAGAGCATCACCGGAATGGCAACAGGACTTCTGATAGATGAGGGAAAACTGGATCTTTCAGAAAACATTTATAAAATTTTTCACGATAAAGGAAGTACCTGGGCGAAAATATTCCGGCCGGAGGTCACGGTAGAGAACCTGATGACGATGACAAGCGGCGTAACATTTAATGAATCAGGAATCGTATCCGGAAATGACTGGCTGGAAAGTTATCTGAATGCACCGATATCAGAAAAACCAGGCACAAAATTCCAGTACAACAGTCTGAATTCCTATGTGCTTTCTGCGATCATAACAGAACGGACCGGAATGCCGATGGATGAATATCTGAAGTCAAGACTGTTCGAGCCATTGGGGATCACGGATTATCTGTGGGAGAAATGTCCGAGAGGAATTACGAAAGGCGGCTGGGGACTTTTCATGCATACAGAGGATATGGCGAAGCTTGGACAGCTATATCTGAATAAGGGGAAATGGAATGGAAAACAGATCATTCCGGAAAGCTGGGCAGAGGCGTCTGTTACGAAAAAAGTAGATAGTATAGAAGGTACTTACGGATACGGATATCAGCTCTGGATGGAAGAACGTCCGGGAAGTTTTGAATATAATGGAATGCTTGGGCAGAATGTGCTGATCTATCCGGACGTTGATATGGTGATCGTAACGAATGCGGGAAATGAAGAACTATTCCAGGACAATGTGATGCTGAATATTATAAGAAAATATTTCCCGGTAGATTGGATGCCAAAAGAGACACTTCCGGAGAATCCAATTGCGTATGCAAAGCTGCAGGAACTGACCGAAAGGCTGGCTGGAAAAAGACTAAAGAATGATCAATATTATAACAGTCCCCTTATAATCGGAAAAGGCGGTTGGAAGAAGAATTCCTCAAAATATAGAGTCCGCGAAAGACAGACTGAAATAGAAAAAGTACAAAATCAACAGATTCATTTACTGACAGATCTGTTGGATGGTACATGTTATGAGATGGAACAGGCAAGTGTCGGACTTTTTCCGCTGGTTATGCAAGTCATGCACAACAATATGACGGATGGTATATCGAAGATTAATTTCTATAAAAGGAGAACGAAAGAATTGCAGCAGACTCTGATCCTCTGCTTTCAGGAGGGCGAAGAGTCTATAGAACTGGAAATGGGTTGGAATCAATATATAGAAAATAAACTGAGCATTCATGGAGAAACGTATCTGGTTGCGGTGAAGGGAGAACTCTCTTCTGATGTGGATGACAATCCGGTTCTGAAAGTGGAAATAGTGTATCTGGAAGAAGCGATGAGGCGGAAGTTATATGTGACATTTGTTAAGGATACATCAGCATCAAAATTAATAACACCGGAATATATAGAAATAAAATGGTACGAATCACCCGGTAAGGCTCTGATCATGGAAGGAATGGAATCCATCACGACAGAAGTTACTAAGCATCCGATCTATTCCCGTATCAGGGAGAATGGAGGTATTGATCTGCTCCATCGCCTGATGGAACAGACGATAGAGCCGGTGATTAAAGGTAGAATCATAGATTCGTCCGAAGAAGCACAGCAAGATACAGAAGTACAGCATCCTGAAATTTCCGGGGATTAAGGCCGGTTATTTTATGAATACGGTTTAACTTATATTGAAGTGTATTTTTATGAAGATACAGTTTGTCACAAGTTCTGATAAGTGACATATCTTCAGAAAAATACACTTTTATTATGTCCAGATCCTGCGTAGAAAGACCACTGATCGTCTTCTGAAGAAAATGATTCCGGGTGTCGTCGGTTACAGAAGACAGAATTAACTGCAATGTCAGATCATCAAAAAGTGCAAAATTTTCAGATCCATTTGTCAGAGTATTTATAGCGGTAAGTGCAGATTCATAAGAATGATGAACTTGAAAAACAGGAGTGGATTTTCCCACGGCAACCTGCAGAATGGAAGCATAATTTAAAAAAATATGTTATAAAGAACATATAAATGACTGAAAAAGTTTGTTATAGTATGAATAAATCCAAAAGACCTAGATGTAGGAAACAGTCAGTGAATAACACAAAACAAATAACGAAAATTTGTGAAAATGAGGAGGAAGCAAACTATGAAAATTGTAACAGCAATCGATTCATTTAAAGGAAGTATGACTTCGATGGAAGCAGGACTTGCAGTAACAGAAGGAGTACACAGAGTAGATTCAGATGTGGATGTGCAGATCAGACCGCTGGCAGACGGAGGCGAAGGAACGGTAGAAGCGCTTGTTGCCGGAATGAATGGCATGAAACAGGAGATTCAGGTGACGGGACCACTTGGAACCCCGGTAGTCTGTGAATATGGAATCATTGAAAGCAGCAAGACGGCAGTAATTGAGATGGCAGGAGCAGCGGGAATTACACTGGTGCCGGATGAAAAGAAGAATCCACTTTACACAACGACTTACGGTGTCGGGGAAGTAATCAAAGATGCGATTGGAAAAGGCTGTAGAAGATTTATCATCGGAATCGGAGGCAGTGCAACGAATGACGGAGGTATCGGGATGCTGCAGGCACTTGGATTCGGATTCATGAACAAGAATGGACAGCCGGTATCATTTGGTGCAAGAGGTCTGGAAGAACTGGAGACGATCACGGATACCTATGTGATACCAGAACTGAAAGAATGTGAGTTCCGGATTGCGTGTGATGTAACAAATACGCTGTGTGGAGAGCAAGGAGCAAGTGCTGTTTACGGACCGCAGAAAGGAGCAACGCCATCTATGATCATGCAGATGGACAAATGGCTGGCATATTATGCGGCACTGGCAAAAGAAAAATTTCCGAAAGCAAATGCAAAACAGGACGGAACCGGAGCTGCCGGAGGACTGGGATTCGCATTTTTAACATTTACCAATGCAGTGCTGGAATCCGGGATCAAGATCGTACTGGAGGAGACACAGCTGGAAGAATATATCAAAGATGCGGATCTGGTAGTTACGGGAGAAGGAAGACTGGACAGACAGACGGCGATGGGAAAAGCACCGATCGGAGTAGCAAAGCTGGCTAAAAAATACGGAAAGACAGTGATTGCATTTGCAGGATCGGTAGAACGGGATGCAAGAGAATGCAACGAGCATGGAATTGACGCATTCTTCCCGGTTTTACGAGGCATTACCACGCTGGAAGAAGCCATGAAGAATGAAAATGCGAAGAGAAACCTGGCGGATACTGCGGAACAAGTATACCGTTTATGGAGATAAGGCAGAACAGGTAAAAATGAAAAGAAATAAAGTCTGAAATAGATTTTTATATTTTATAAAAGATAACATACAGGAGAAAAAAGAGCACTTGCGATTGGAAAGAAGTCCGGATATCACAAAGAGGCGCTGCTTCTTGCGATGATCGGAGGAGGAAAGGCCGGAAATATCATATCACCGAATCCAAATACGATTGCGGTATCCGAGGCATTTAAAGTAGACCTTAAATCACTTATGATGAAGAACTTTATTCCGGCAATCTGTGCAGTAGTTGTGACAATCTTATTATCTACGATGCTTTCTAAGAAACAGGGAGTTCAGGTTACGGAAAATGATCTGGAACAGAAAGGAGATAAGAATTTACCATCATTTATCCAGGCAGTTGCAGGGCCGGTGGTTGCGGTTATGATGTATGTGATTTAGAAAGTAGATGGAAAATGATAATGCTGCAATTAGCTACATGCAGTAGATCAAGGTTAAAAAATAGTCGCTTAGTTTACCAGACTGTGGGCGGCTATTTTTGTGTCTTATGATTATCCTTACCAATTGTGTATCCGATGCTGAAGGACTAACCGCCTACCGTTTTGGTAGCACCCATGATATGATTATAGTAATTAATAATAGAAAACACAATATATATTTACTTACTAATGGATAATTTGAAAATGTGATTTTATTAGGGAAAATGACAAATTATAGATCCCTGTATCTTGCACGCCTTTATGATATAGACTTATAATAAAAGAAAAAGACCGAAAGGACTGATTCTATGAAACGTATTTTCTGGATCGTATTGGACAGTGCAGGCATCGGTGAAGCACCGGATGCAGATAAGTTTGGTGATGTCGGAAGTAATACATGGAAGAGCTGCTATGACAGCGGGGAACTTCATATTCCGAATATGGAAAAGATAGGAATCTACCAGATTGATGGTATGGAATATGCAAAAAGTACAGAGAATCCGACCGGAAGTTTTGCAAAAATGCAGGAATTATCATGTGGAAAGGATACGACGACCGGACACTGGGAAATGGCGGGTATCGTAACACCGGATCCGCTTCCGAAATTCCCGGACGGATTTCCGAAAGTATTCATAGAGGAATTTTCAAAAAGGACGGGAAGAAAGATTCTGTGTAATCTGCCGTATTCGGGTACACAGGTCATTTATGATTATGGCCGGGAGCAGGAAGAGACAGGAGCACTGATCGTGTATACATCTGCGGACAGTGTATGCCAGATTGCAGCGCACGAGGAGATAATTCCGGTAGAGCAGTTATATGAATACTGTAAGATTGCCAGAGAGATGCTGACTGGAGATCTCGGAGTCGGAAGAGTGATCGCAAGACCATTCATCGGAACATGGCCAAATTACGAACGGACAATCAGACGGCATGACTTTTCACTTGCACCGCCGAGACAGACGGTGTTGGATGCATTAAAAGCAGAAGGAAAAGATGTGATCGGTGTCGGAAAGATCTATGATATCTTTGAAGGGCAGGGAGTGACGGAGACCTATCCGAATCAGGGAAATGAAAAGAATATGGAAAAGACGATCGAGATACAGAAGAAAGAGTTCGACGGACTTTGCTATGTGAACTTAGTAGATGGGGATATGATCTATGGACACCGGCGTGATATTGCGGGATATGCAGGAGCACTGACGAGATTCGATGAACAGTTAGGAGAATTCCTCGCAAATATGCGGGACGACGATATGCTGATGATTACGGCAGACCATGGCTGTGATCCGGGATATACCGGAACGGATCATACAAGAGAATATGTGCCTTGTCTTATATACGGAAAAGAGATCAAAGCAGGGGTGAATCTGCATACCAGAAAAGGTTTTGCAGATATGGCGGCGACGATTGCGGAAGCTCTTGGAAGTAAATACCGGGGAGATGGGGAGTCATTCTGGGATGAAATAAGAAATTGACATATTCATTAGATGATGTTAGTCTAGTTATAGAAAAAGGATGTTGCTGATAGACGGTCAGTCCTGATAATTAATTTATGTATTAAAAATAGTCGCCTAGTTTACCAGACATGGGGCGGCTATTTTTGCGCGTTTTTTATATCAATTCGAAATAATATACAATAAGAGGTGACATTATGAGTCTTCCACCATATAGAAAAATCGACCAGTCAACCTGGTCACGTCAGGATCACTATAAGTATTATACCGAAAAATTAAAAGTAAACTACAGTATGACAGCGCGCCTGGATGTAACAAGATTAAGAGCAGAATGCGACCGGTTCGGAGTGCATTTCTATGCGGCATTCATCTGGTGTACGTCAAATGTTGTGAACCGCCTGCCATTTATGAAGATGATGACGGACGAAGAAGGCAATCCGGGAGTGTGGGATGTTGTGCATCCAAATTATACAATCTTCCACAAAGAAGATCACACATTTTCTGACTGTTGGAGCGAATATGATGCAGACTTTGCGACTTTTTATAAGAGAATCGAAACGGATATAGAAGCTGCAAAGAAAGTCCGGGGAGTCAAAGCAAAAGTCGGACAGCCGGTGAATTTCTACTGCATCTCTTGTGTGCCGTGGCTGGATTATACCGGATATGCGACATCGACAGTGTCGGATCATGTAGCGCTGTTTCCGATTATTACATTTGGTAAATATACAGAAGATAACGGGAAACTGACACTTCCACTGACGCTTACGATTGCTCATGCGGCAATGGATGGGTGGCATACGTCGGAATTCTTCCGGGAGATGCAGGAGGAGTTAGAGGCATTTTCTATTTAATGCATCATGGCGGCTGTCACCGACCGGAATAAAACTACAAGGT